>ULKF01023801.1_pt1 | contig 46059 bp, 45 predicted proteins | sample 1951071 | NCBI WGS metagenome assembly ULKF01 (sample SAMEA4835492, study PRJEB28245) | human gut metagenome | biome: gut microbiome; material: fecal sample | place: Denmark | collected 2008
TTCAGGTATGAGTTTTCGGCATCTTTAAATTCTATAGCATCGCCCAAACCGACCTGATATCTTCTGAATGCCTGATACTGGCGTTCTTTTGCCTGCTGCAGGGCAAGCTTAGATACTTCAATACTGTCATGAGAATTCAGAAGGCTTATGTATGCGCTTTTTACCTCCAGATAAACGTTTTGTTTTTGTTGTTCATAATCCGCAACTGCTTTTTTGTATTCGGCTTTAGCCTGATCAACCTGTTTTTTGAGAAGCATAAGGTTTAATGCTGTATAATTCAGCTGAACACCGACGGAATATCCGTAATCACTGTCGATTTGGCGTCCGCCCTGATCAAATGTTCCGAATGCGCTTAAATCGGGAGCGAATGATCTTTTTGCGGCTCTGACATTTAATTCGGCTGCATCTCTGAGTTTTTTTGATGATAAGAGCGCGGGTCTTGAGGCTTCTGCTGTTTTCAGCAAATCAGGGAAGTTTACGTTATAGGCTTTTGAATTCAGTTTATCCTTTAATATAACATTTTCTAATTCAGGAATACCTACCGCGTTTGCAAGTTCTGCGGCTGCCAATTCAAGTGTGTTTTTTGCTTTAATCAAATTAACTTTTGCATTTCCGAGGTTGTATTCTGCTGTAGTGACATCAATTTTCGCTTTTCTTCCGATGTCATACTGTGCTTTTGCCTGTTTTAATTGTAATTCAAAGTCTTTAACAGTATCTTCATAAACGGATTTTTGAATTTCCGCAAACACAAGGTTATAATATGCAACTTTTACGTTATATATTACAAGCTCAATACTTGTTTCAGCATCAAATCTTGAAGATTCGTAAGTTCTCTGTGCCAGATCCGCATTGGCTTTTGTTTTACCGAAATCGAATAAAAGCATATTTGCAGAAACGGTAGGCGCATAGTACATGTTATATTTTTGCGACATCATTCTTGCATAACCAGGATTTGTCATAAGCATATCGTTTCTGGAGTAGCTTACGCCTGCGCTTAAGGTCGGGAAGTAGTTAGACCAAGCCTGCCCTACCATGGTTTTGTATATTTCTGCGTTGCTGATTGCTGACATAATTGTCGGGTGATGTGTTATCGCAAGTTTTATACAGTCGCTGAGCGTTACTTCGCCGTTCATATCAGAGTATTCTATCTGACTGTTAATTACGGGGAATTTGGTTTCATACATTCCCTCGGCTTCCTGTGAAGATTCTTTTTTATGAATGGCGTTTTCTTTGTCTTTTTTTATTTCACGTTTTATATTCGGTTTAGCCTTATCAGGTTTTACGATTTCTACTTTTTGTTTTTCTTTTTCTTTCGGATTTTTATCTTTTCCGAACCATCCCTTAGCAATTACGGGGATGGTTGAAAGAGTTAAAACCGAACATATTAAAAACGTATTCAAAATCTTTTTCATTGTGTTTTATATCTCCAAATCTTTTTCGGTAATTTCTTTTTTCGGGAACAGGTCAACGAATTCCTGAACAATTACGTAGAACGCGGGAGTTAAGACAGCACCGAGCGTACATGCTGCAATCATACCGCCGAATACGGTTGAACCTACGGAAATTCTTGAATTTGCTCCTGCGCCGGTTGCAAATATCATCGGTAAAACACCTATAATAAACGCAAGTTCTGTCATCATAATAGCCCTGAACCTCAGCTTGGCGGCTCTGATTGCCGCATCTTTTACTGAAAGTCCGTGTTTTTCATGTTCTTCTTTTGCAAATTCTACAATAAGAATTGATTGTTTTGCCGCAAGACCGATTAATGTAATCATTCCGACCTGTGAGTAAATATCAAATGACTGATTAATCATCATCTGGAATATCAATGCTCCAAGGGCTGCAATCGGTGATATTAACAATACGGCAATCGGAATTGTATAGCTTTCGTATAACGCAACTAGGAACAGATATACAAATATCAAAGCCATTCCTACAATTATTGCTGTTTGTCCGGAAGCTTCCCTTTCCTGAGCGGAAGTCCCTGACCAGTCAAATGTCATATCGGAAGGAAGCACCTGTTTTGCAACTTCTTCCATTGCTGTCATTGCATCGCCTGAACTTTTCCCTGCTGCCTGCTGTCCTTGAATTTGAACGGATTTATACTGGTTGTATCTTGAAATTGAAGCTGTTCCGACTGTTTGTTTTAATTTAACTATTGAAAGTATCGGAACCATTACACCGTTTTTGTTTTTGACGTATATACCTGACAGGTCAGAAGCTTTATTTCTGAATCGGCTTTCAGCCTGCATCTGAACCTTAAACACTCTGTCATATTTGTTAAAGTCATTAACATAATATGTCCCGAGCATTGAAGAAAGTGTTGAGTATAACTCTTGAAGGTCAACATTTTGTGCCAGAGCTTTTTCATAATCAATTTCTACAATGTATTGAGGTACGTTTGCCTGGAATGATGTATAGACGCTTGATAGTGACGGGTTCTGGTTTGCTGCCGCAACAAGTTTATTTGCCCAGCTTTCCATTTCCTGCGGAGTATATTCACCCTGTGAAAGCATCTGGAATTCAAAACCGCCCATCATACTCATACCGTTAATTGCCGGTGGTGAAAAGGCAACAATTGATGCTTCTTTGGTATTTGCGGCAACCATTCTTACCTGATTTAAGACTGCAGTGTGTGACAGGTCTGTTGCCTTGCCTTTAATCTTATTTGAAATCCATTTTGCAGGATTCATTTTTCTTTCTTTGTAATCCAAGAGCTGTATAATTACGTTAGCCGTGTTTACAGCACCGTCACCCCCGAATACGGTTAATTTTTCCCGATTAATGCCCGGGATATCTTTAATTTCATCAACAAATTTTCTTGCAACTGTTTCTGTTCTTGAAAGAGAAGCACCGTCAGGAAGGGTAATACTTGCAATAAGCACACCTTGATCTTCATCGGGGATAAAACCTGTTGAAATAGTTTTGAATGATAAAAGAGTTAAAAGAACTATACTTACATAGAATATTGCAACAAGCTTTTTGTTATATACGAACTTTGTAACATATTCCATATAAAAGTCTTCTACTTTTGTAAACATTTCATTGAATTTAACAACAAGAACAGAAGTTTTTTTATTAATTCTTTCTTTTATATTTTCAATATGTTTAAGCAGCGGGAATTTGGAATAATCATGTTCAACTTTTTCTTGCCCTAAAAAGTGCGAGCACATGGCGGGAGATAATGTCAAAGCACATATTGCGGAAATTGCGATTGAAACTGCGATACAAACTGCAAACTGTTTGTACATAACTCCTGTCATACCTGTCATAAATATAATAGGTACGAATACTGCCATTAATACAAGAGCCATTGCAACAAGGGCAAACCCTACTTCTTCCATAGTAAGCTGAGTTGCAATAATTGCTGATTTACCTTCTTCGATGTGGCGTTTAACGTTTTCGATAACAACAATTGCATCGTCTACAACAACACCTACTGCCAGTACAAGAGCGAACAGTGAAAGAAGGTTAATTGTCATCCCGAAGGCCTTAAGGGCAAAGAACGTTCCGACTAAAGAAACCGGAATTGTAGCACAGGGAACAAGAGTTGCCATTCCATCGCCTAAAAACAGGAATATAATTATTACAACGATTAATGCGGTTAAAAGAATTGTAAATTCAACTTCTTTCATAGATTCGTGGATAAAGTCCGCATCGTCTTTTACATACAGAATTTTAATCCCGTTGGTTAATCTTGAATTTATTTCATTAACCTTAGCTTTAACAGCTTTCGAGAGGTTAATTATGTTAGCGTCGGGAAGTTGGGATATAACAACTACCGCCGAGGGTTTTCCGTTAACCAGACCGAGGTTTGAATAGGATTCCGCTCCGAGTTCCACGCGTGCTATATCTTTTATTTTAACATTCGAACCGTCAGTATTTGAACGGATAACTATATTTTCAAACTGTTTCACATCATCAAGTCGTCCCGGTGTTTTCAGGGTTAATTGCAATGCTTGAGCTTCGTCTGTCGGAAGCTGACCCAGTGCACCTGTTGCGACCTGTGTGTTTTGATTTTTTATTGCTGTCTGTACTTCGCTTACGGAAATATTCATACCTGCCATTTTTTGCGGGTCAAGCCATATTCTCATTGAGTAGTTTCCGCCGCCGAATACACTTACATCTGCAACGCCTTCTACACGTTTAAGTTCGTCTTTAATATATATAGAACCGTAGTTTGTTAGGTCTAATTGCGACCAATTACCGGATTCAGGGTATAAGGTTAAGATAATTGCACCTGAGCCTGATGAACGACTGATTGCGGTTACCCCTGTTCTTTGAACTTCTTCGGGAAGCTGCGATTGCACTCTTTGAATTAAGTTCTGAACATTCATCAAGTTAATATTTTTATCTGTTCCGACCTTAAAATATAATGTTAAACTGTAATTCCCATCAGTTGAAGTTGACGTCATATAAGTCATATTTTCAACACCGTTAAGCTTGTTTTCCAATACAGTTGCAACCGAAGATTCGATAACTTCGGCACTTGCACCCTGATAAGATGCCGATACCCTTACCTGAGGCGGGGTTACATCGGGATAGCTTTCCTGCTTAAGGCTTAAAAGTGAAATTAAGCCGAGAATAACTATACAAACTGATATTACCAGCGCAAATCTTGGTTTCAGTATAAAAAAGAACAGTTTATCTTTATCAAATATTTTTTTCATTATCTTACCTGCTATTGAGCTTTAGTTTCCGAGTTACTGATAGGTTTTAATTTTTGTCCTTCCGCAGAAATATTTTGTATCCCCGTAACAACAATTGTATCTGTCAGATTTAATCCGTTGTCAACAATCCAGTTGTTATCTACGGCATCTGAAACTTTAATATTTTTCTTAACAGCTTTGTTATCTTCAACCGCCCAGACGTAATATCCGCTCATTGCATCACCTTTTGTGCAGGATTGCGGTACGGTCATAAACTTAACCAGTTTGGGGGCTGTAATTTGCACTTTCATATAAGCTCCGGGGACAAGCCAGCTTTTAGTGTTATCAAAAGTTGCACGCATTGTGACAGAGCCTGAATCCTTATCAATTTTGTTATCTACAAAATTAATTTTTCCGATTTTGTCATACCATGTTCCGTCATCAAATTGAACTTTTACCTGAGCATCTTTGAAATTGTTACTTGCTTTCAAAAGTTTAACAAAGTCATCGCCTTTTAAGCTGAAGGTTACATAAACAGGGTTAACGCTTGAAATATTTACTAAAGACCCTGAAGTTGCAGTAACATAGTTTCCTTCAGTAATATTAACTTTTCCGATACGGCCGTCAATCGGAGATTTAATTGACGTGTAGCCTAAATTAACTCTTGCAAGTTCAAGCTGCTGTCTTGCTGCATCATACAATGCTTTGTTCTGGTTTCTTGATGCCAAACTCTGGTCAACATCAGAACGGCTTATCAAATCTTCTTTAACAAGAGCATTCGCACGGTTTAATTCCTGTTGTGCATTTCTTAAAAGTGCGCTGTACTGATTAACATTTGCCTGTGAATTATTCACTTCTATTTGATATTCTCTGGGATCAATTTGGAAAAGAAGCTGCCCTTTTTTTACAAAGTCGCCTTCTTTAAAATATTTTTTCAGTAAAAATCCCGGTACTCTTGCAATAACATCTACCGAATATTTTGCCTCCACGCGTCCTGTAGATTCTGCAGAAACATTTACTGCTTCAATATGCGGATTGTCAACTTCCACTTCTTTGGGCATTTTCATAGCCTGTTTCTGGATTATACCTGCTATGAAACCTGATGTCTTATTATAAATAATAGGCACAAGAATAATTGTAAAAACTAATATTGCCCATTTTTTTCTGGTCATTTGATATTTCATACTTCTCTCCAATTTTTTCACGGAATATCTTACAGTAGAATTTTCTACTAAAAATTTTAGAATATTATTGCTGTCCTGTCAATTCAGCCGTGCCATTAATACTCCATATGAAGTACCGTTTTTTACAGTAAATTATTTTCTTTTAAAATATTTTTTAATGTATCTGCCGACTTATGCAAATTTTCAATTTCTCCTTTATTCAGAGAAATCGGAATATGAGTTTCTACTCCGTTTTTACCTACTATTGCCGGCATACTCAGTACTACATCGTTAATCCCGTATTCGCCCTGCATCATTGATGAAACAGGAAGAATTGATTTTTCATCTCTGACAATTGCTTCGCAAATTCTTTTTACAGACATTGCAATACCGTAATTTGTGGCTTTTTTTCTTGAAATAATTTCGTATGCACTGTTTTTAACATCTTCCGCTATTTTGTCGGTAGCAGATTTGTGGTCGTAATGACCGCGCATTTCGCAGAATGTATTCAACGGAACCCCTGAAACGTTTGCACTGCTGAAGGCTGCAATTTCACTGTCTCCGTGTTCGCCTATAATGAAAGCATGAACACTTCTGCTGTCTACGTTTAAGTGCCCGCCTACGGCATATTTCAATCTTGCGGTATCAAGAACCGTTCCCGAACCTATTACCCTGTTTTGAGGCAGACCGCTTAATTTGATTGCGACATATGTAAGAATGTCAACAGGGTTTGATACGATAAGCAGAATTCCTTTAAAATCTCTTTTTGAAATTTCGGGGATAATTGATTCAAATATTTTTATATTTTTTTGAACAAGATCAAGTCTTGTTTCTCCCGGCTGCTGGTTTGCTCCTGCTGTGACAATAACAATTGAGGCATCGGTAATATCATCATAATCTCCCGCATAAATCTTCATTGGTCTTGCGAAAGGTACTCCATGGCTTATATCCCAGGCTTCTCCTTCTGCTCTTTTTCTGTCTGCGTCTATCATTACAAGCTCGTTAAACAAACCGCTCTGCATAAGGCTGAATGCTGATGCCGAACCCACAAAACCGCAGCCTATCATAACTGCTTTTCTGTAATTTACACAATTGATGCAATCCCTTGTTTTTTCCATATATATACCCCTTTCAAATTATGTATTGCTGAAATTATATTACTATATTTATCGTACATTTGTAAATTACTATATAGTCTGTCGGGCGATAATATTAATGATAAACGGTCATATTATTGTATAGGGGCAGATAATGGCAGATAACGAAATTTATATAAAAGTTACAAAAGACGGTCCTTATTTTGTATATGGTAAGCCTCTTATTAACGAAAAAATAATTATTTCTGATAACGACTGTATTGCATTTGATTATGCAGACGGGAGAGTTTTTGAGGTGAAATCTGAGCCTGTATGCCTTTGCAGGTGCGGAAAAACAAAAACTCCTCCGTTTTGTGACGGAACGCATAATAACTGTAATTTTGACGGAACGGAAACTGCCTCATTTGAACCGTTTATAAATAATGCGGTTAAATATGAGGGTAAGAATTTAGTACTCTATGACAATGAAAAATATTGTGCACTCGCCCGATTTTGTGACGCATACGGAACAATATGGAATTTAATACTTAACGGTGATAAAAAAAGTGATGAACTTGCAATTAAAGAAGCAGATTTATGTCCTTCGGGCAGGCTGATTATGTATGACAAAGAAGGGAATATACTTGAAAAAAAACTTCCTGCTGAAATTTCGGTTTTGGAAGATCCATGTTATAGAGTAAGCGGTCCTTTGCGGCTTCAGGGAAATATAAGAGTTGAAAGTGCAGATGGAAGAAGTTATGAAATACGCACTAAGCAGACATTATGCAGATGCGGGAATTCAGCTAATAAACCTTTCTGTGACTGCTCTCACAAGCACAAAAATTTTAAGGCAGAAAAATAAAAACGGGTTGACAAAAAATAAAACAGTTTTATAATTATTAGGTAAACCTAACTTTTTAAGAGGAGAATATGGAATCTTATATTTTTAAAACTGTTATATTTGTATCACTTATTATTTACGGCTTAATACGTATGCCGTTTATGAAAAAATGTAAGCTTAAACAGAATATCAAATCCGAAAATCTGTCTTATGAAAAATTTAAAGTATTTATCGCGTGGCTTGGAATGGTGCTTGTTCCGATGATTTTCGTTTTTTCAAATGTGTTTGTAAAATTTGATATGAACCTGCCTGTTTATATTCGTATTTTAGGGGTTATGGGCTTAATTGCCGATGCAATATTCTTTTATTATATTCATAAAGAACTCAGCGATAACTGGTCGCCTGTTTTGGAGATTAAGGCAGAACAAAAACTTATTAAAACAGGTGTTTATAAATATATAAGACACCCTATGTATACCCAGTGCTGGTTATGGGTTTTCTGTACGGGCATTGTTGCGTCTAATTGGTTTGTTCTTGTATTCGGACTTGTAACTTGGGGATTTTTGTATTTTACAAGAGTATTTAATGAAGAAAAAATGATGCTCGGAGAATTCGGAACGGAATATTCGGATTATATGAAGCAGACGGGACGCGTTTTTCCTAAAATATTTTAATGTTGATATTTTGCGAAATAACTATTATAATTTTTTTATGGAATTCAACATTGAAACTTGGCTTCAAGACTTTACAAAAAAATTATTTGACCATTTCAGCAGACGTATAAAATTTGTCGGACTGCAGGGCAGTTATAAACGCGGTGAGGCAAAGGAAAACAGCGACATAGATATAGTTATTATACTGGACAGGCTTACTTTTGAAGATTTGACGGAGTACAAAAAAATAGTTCGTTCAATGCCTTTTCATGAAAAAGTCTGCGGATTTGTTTCCGGAGAAAGGGAAATTTATAACTGGCCTAAATTCGATCTTTTTCAGCTTGCAAACGATACAATATCATTACACGGAAATTTATATGATTTTATTCCTATATTAAAGAGAAATGATATTTTGGATTCCGTAAAAATAAATACTGCAAATCTTTACCATCAAATGTGCCACGGGTATCTTTTTGAAAAGAGCAATGTTAATGTATTATATCAGGGTTATAAAAGTGCATTTTTTATATTACAGGCTGTTTACTATGTCCGCAATACGGAATATATAGGGACAAAAAAGGATTTGTTAACAAAGCTTGACGGTGAAGATAAAGAAATTCTTCTCGTAAATATGAATTGGCAATCTTTAAATATTGCCGAAAATTCGGATTTTTATTTTGAAAAGATTATTAATTGGGCAGGCAGATACATTTAATTTTTTGCCGATGCCGTTTTTGTTTTAAGCGAGATTTCCTTTTTTAAATCCTCAAGAAATTCAGGTTTGTATAAAAATCCCAGATGTGCGCCGTTGCTAAGAAGTACGGTTTTCTTGCCCGTGTATATTTTAAGCTGCTTTAACTGATTTTGATTAACCAGATAATCATCAAGCGTGTGGTAAATTTTATAATTTGCACTGCTTTGAAGAAAATCCGCCAGAGATAAAAGACTTGCTTTACTTCCCAACTCTTCAATCGATTTGTATTTATCGCCGAGAAGGTACTTTTCCGTGTAATCTCTGTAGTTCATGTTATTTATTGTATTATAAATCTCTGTTTTTTTATTTTTCGGTGTCTTTTCCAACGTAAAAATCAAATCCGAAAGTTTCTGATGCATAATAAATCCCGTAATAAGTTTTCCTTCTTCTTCGGTAAACGGCAGCACGGAAATCTTTATATCTTTATCTGCATCTTTCATATCTGAAAGCTGAATGACTTTAGCTGCCGTAACAGCTGCTCTGTTTTTTAAGTCGTCAGGATTTTTGTCCCATTCTTCGCTGTTTTTATCGACCTGCTGCATTGCATATACAAGTTCTATCGGCGGGCATATTGAAATATATTTTGTAATATTCAATGTATTATTTTTATATTCTTTATCTGCAAGAAAAAGTGTTGTCAGCGCGCCGAAAGAAGTGCCAATTACGGTTTTCCCGCTGAATTTGCAATTGTATTTTTGTTCAAGATTTTCAACAATTTTGCCTGTGACCGTTTTAAGATATTCCGCGTCCTGCGAAGGTATTCCGGGTTTGTAACTGTCAGGCATGCTTTTTACAAATTCCCACTGAAAGTGGCTTCCCTGAATAATTACCGAGTAACCTGCATCATAGAAAATTTTTGCAAGTATTACGGAATGGCGTGACGTTATTCCTTCTCCTATTGACGGATAAATTATAGCGACAGGAGAATTCTTGTCTTTTTGCATAATATATTTAAATTTATAATTTTCTTTTTCAGGTGTAATGTTCACCGATGAAGTCTTTATTCTCTTGCTGAAACTTCTGTTCCAGATTGAAAGTTCGTTCCACACGGAAGCATCGACTTCGGGAATGTCAAAAAGAGCTGTTCTCATCGAATCTACAACGGGATTTTGGGGGTTATAATCGTACAGAAGCATATCTGCCATAAGTTTGGAATTCTCAAGGTTGTAACTTTTTAAAATAATGTTATCTATATTTGTTCCGCCTTTTATAATTTCTGCTACGGTTAATTTTTCATCGCTTTTATTTTCATCTTCATGTTTGCCTCTCATATCCAGAGTATTTTCGACTAGTTCGTTATCCGGTTCTTCTTCTGCGGCTTTAAAACCTTTTTCAAGTATTTCTTTTCTGTCCAGATTATTGCATTTTATATAATTATCAATTCCGTACATTTTTTTTGCTATTTCGTAAGGGTCTGCATAAGTGGATTCTATCATTTTTATAAAAGGCTGCATGTATGATGTTCTGTTTACCGTTAAACCTGCTTTAACCATTGCAAGAATAGGTGTTCCCACGTAAGTTGTCGGGTTTAGTGATGTATCAAGAATTTTCCCTGCAACCCCTCTTGCCGTTGTTCCGTTCATTACAGGAAGTACTATATATGAACCCGAATTACATTTGCATTTTGTCAAAGCCTGTTCCATATCTTCATTTACGGGGTCAATTTTCAAAAATCTCTTTGCCGGATCAAACATTCCGCCTATGCCTATTGTTGTATTGGTTAGAAATCTTACGGTTTCTGTTCCTGATGCTTTAAAGTCTTTTTGTATAAGGCTGCTGATTAATCTTTTCGGGTATTCTATATTTTTGTATGCGGTGTGAATTCTTTCGATGCCGTATTCGGGCATTATTGAACACCAGAGGATATGAACTGGGCGTATGGCATACTTATTCAAACCCAGATTGAAATTAAAAACTTTTCTGTTCATTTTTTCATACTTATCTGCTCCCAGATAAATATAAGAGTAATCGGGGTATTTGCTCTGCTGTTTTACGAGTTCTTCTGCATAAGATATATTTACTGTACATAAAAATATAACTAAAACAGTTAAAAATTTTTTTATCATAATAATCCTGATTTCTTTGCTCATTTAACCTTTTTATTGTTTTTTGCGGAAAGATAAAGTTCATTACTCGTCAGGATATTTTTTGTGTTATTATTTTTTGACAGAAAGAGGAGTTAAATTTATGAGAGAAAAAGAAAAAATGTTAAATGGTCTTATGTATGATGCAAATTACGATAAAGAACTTGCGGACGAAAGGATTAAATGCAAGTGCTTATGCAGCAGGTATAATGCTTTATCTCCCGATAAAACCGAAGAACGAAAAGAATTACTCCGTCAAATTCTTGGAAAAACAGGTAAAAATTTTTGGATTGAGCAGGATTTCTGGTGTGACTATGGTTATAATATAGAAATTGGCGAAAATTTCTATTCAAATCATAATTGTGTAATTCTTGATCCTGCTAAAGTTACGTTCGGGGATAATGTTTTTATCGGACCTTTTTGCGGGTTTTATACGGCGGGTCACCCTGTTGATGTTGAACAACGTAATGCAGGATTGGAATATGCTTATCCAATAAAAATCGGAAACAACGTTTGGATTGGCGGGCATGTATGTGTAATGCCGGGGGTTACAATCGGAGATAATGTAGTTATAGGCGCAGGAAGCGTCGTGACTAAAGATATTCCTTCTAACGTTATAGCTGCGGGAACTCCTTGTAAAGTAATTAAAGAGGTAAAATAAATAACCTAAAAGGCTTTCATAAATAATGAAAGCCTTTTCAAATTTTTAATTTTTAGTTTCTCTGAAAACTCCTTCTATAAGCCCAAAGCATATTTGTTGCTTACAGATATCATATCCATTGCGTTAAAAATATTCTGTTGTGTTGTCTGTATTGAGTCTGCTCTGTCTGAAATACTTGCGAGTTGTGACTGATAACCTTGTGCTGCAGATACTTTTGACTGATCCTGAGAATTCAGCATAACCTGAATTTCTGCGGAAATATTGTCAATAATATCATCCAATGTATCGTTCGATGAAACTGTTACGCCAACTGTTGATGCAAGGTCTTTAGCTTCTGACATAAGCTCTTGCTCTGATGAATTACCTCCTTGTTGCTGCTGTCCCGAATTTTGTTGATGTTTTGTTGCTTCCGCCTGCGCAATCAATGCCTGTGCCTGCGCCTCGGAAGTTACTGATGCAGGGTCAATCCCGAGTGCCTCAAGTTTCTGCTTTGTAGAAGAACTCAGTTCGTCGCATTTATAGGTTGATACCGCTGCAGATGCACCGTTGATTGAACTGATTGATGTCATACACTTATCCTTTAATCTTTCTGTACTGCTTTCTACTCCTTTTAATGTTTTTTTGACCGAAGTCAATATTCTCTTTCACAAAAATATTGACGGAATTTTTCTGCTATTCTTTAAGTTTCTATATAACTTTTTTACATTTCTTAAATAATTTTTTTTAGTAAAAAGCCATAAATTGTCAATTATTCTATGTTTATGGTATAATTTTTATTGGAGTTATATTATGAAAAAGTTATTTATATTGTGTTCGATATTATTTTTGATGTCCTCAAATGTTATGGCTTCAAGTTACGTTAAAATTGAGCCTGAATTTTTACAGCCGGCTCAAAGTACAAGTTATGAAAAGATTAATGAAACTCTTGCAATTATTTTCAGCAAGATTAAACCCGTAATAAAAACAGATAAATACCCTAAATATTATCATGATTTTACACTTGTAAAAGATGACGGAACGCAGAATAAAGCTTATTATTATGTAAAATACAGCGGGGCTGAGCTTATATTTAATGCAGAAACAAATGAACTTAAATATATATCTTTCAGACGTCCGGAACTTATGAAATGCAGAATTATTTATGATTATCCTTCCGGAAGCTTGCATGCAGTTCAGATTTTTGTTTCCGACAAAGAGTCTTTTATATTCAGTTCAACAGGAAAATATGTTGATTACTCCCCTTACGTCAAAGAAGTAAAAGAAAAGGTTATAAAAAGCTGGAAAGTACCTCCGAGAAAACAAATTGATATTCTTGCAAAAGGGCAGAAAGATTTGCTGGTTCAGATGGCTTTAACTCTAAATAAAGACGGCTCCGTAAAAAAATGCAGAATTTTAAAGTCTTCCAAAATTAAAGCTCTTGATGATAATGCCGGTGCGGCAATAAAAACTGCTGCTCCTTTTAAACCTTTCCCGAAAGACTTTTTTAACGAAGAAATTGTTATTATTCTGAATTTTAACTTCAGTTTATAATGTCTTCAACATCATAAGCTCCGTCTTCATTAATAAAACAATGGCTTCCCGGTTCGATTTTGGGGACATCTGACGTTGTAGTTATTAATTTGAAGCCAAATACATCATGCCCCCATTTATTAGGTCCCTTTTGCCCGTTAACATCCGCATAAATCAAAGCAGGCGAGCCTATAATGCCTGACGGGGTATCGGTCCCGTATAGAAATAATATCAGGCCGTCAGACAAAACATAAGCTGTTGAATATTTTTCAAGTTCTGATCTGGACATTCCTACACAACCACCGCTCAATCCTAAAGATTTTTGATCTGTATATTCCGGGACACAGCCATCTGAAAAAATACGACCTTTACATATTTTTACTGTTTGTAGTCTGTTTTCAACAGCTTCTTTGAGGAGAGGACATTCACTTCCTTGATGTCCTTCGCCGTAATCCCCGTAATGGCAGTTTGTAGGATAGCCCAGATCCGTAAATGCAAGATTATATGCTTGTGAGATTACTGAGTAAGCTTTTTTAAATCCCGTTTTTATTACCTGTTTTTTATAATTTGATATTATTGACGGTAAAGTAATTGCGGCAACAACACCTATAATACCAAGTGTTATTAATATTTCTGCAAGCGTGAAACCGTTTGTTATTTTCATATTTTTATCTCCTATACTTGTTATAACACCGCAAATTTTCAGTATTTAATTGCTCTTTTACGGAAAGTATAGGCGCTAAACAGCAAAATGTCAAGTTAATTTTGCTGTTAAAGTTAATTAACAAGATAGTAACTATGAAAGAAAATAAAAATATGTCAAACTTAAAAAAATTGCTCGGTAAAAGAATTAAAGAATTACGTATAAAAAAACACTATACGCAGGAATATCTTGCAGAGCTTACAGACTTAGGTTCTACAAGCATCAGTAAAATTGAAACCGGTTTGTATCATCCGTCGGATGAAAACCTTGAAAAAATTGCAGAAGCTCTTGAGGTTGAGCCTTACCAGTTATATATGTATAACCATTTTAAACCTGTTAATGAAATAAAAGAAAGCCTGCATAAAATTGTAGATAATGCTGCTGATGATGAAATAAGACTGATTTACCGAATTTTATCTGCATTCTAAAATATTGTTATTTCGTAATCTCCGTTGTTTATTTTGAAATTCATTTGTATTGTTTCTCCGCTGTATTCTTTTGGCGGTGCAGAAAAGCGCGGAACGCTCATCATCATGTAATAAACAGTATCATTTAAGCCTTTATTTGAAGATTCTTTAGTAAATTTTCTGTTTATAAGCTTTCCGGTTTTATCGACTGAAAAACTGATAGAACATTCTCCTGAACCTTGAATACTTCCTACTGCAAATTTAGAAAACAAAGCTGCACGTAAATTATTTTTATACCTCAGCATTTCCGCGCTGTTGGGATTATAAACGGGTTTGGGCGGTTGTGCGGGAACTGGTTTTTCAACAACAATCTTTTTCTCTTGTTGAACAATTTCTGGTGCAGTTTTTTTTGTTATCGGAGTTTTTTTTACATTTTGACTAATTATAGCTTTGCCTGGCATAGTCTGCAGACGTTGACGCTAACTGGCGAGGGTATTCGGTCCTGTTAACTTCCGGCTGCAGCTCACTTTTTAATGGTTGATAAATCGGTGTATCATCCCATATTTTGTCAATGGTCGGAATATTTTTTACTGCTGCGGGTTTGGGCTTTGATGCCTGTTTTTTTACCGGAGCCTTCCCTACAGGTATCATCCAAATTATAATTGATAAAATTAAACATATTGCAAAAAATACTCTTGAAACAAATTCGGATTTTTGTTCAAGCGTCAAAGGCTGTTTGGGCTTTTGCGGGATAGCTTCTTCAATGTAATCAAAAGTGTTATTGCCGCAGTCGCAGTAATCAACTTTTGTTTTATATTCTGCTTTGCATTCTTTACATCTGTACATAACAAACCTATCTTATCACAAATAATCCTAATTTATAAATTCCGAAGAATATAAGTCCTATAATAAGCATAATCAATAAGATTGCCGTTTGCCTTATTATATCAAAGTTTCTTTTAGCTTTAACGAATTTTATTGCAAACGGTATTTCGAGAAGTATGCAAATCAGAGTACATATTATTCCAAACACTTATTTACTCCTTTTAAAAATAATATTTTCGAGCATAATCGTTTTGTGCATCTTAGGTTTAATATTCGCAATGAGTGCCGTTGATAAAGCTAAGATTACAAGTATGATAATTGATACTATTGCAATTTTTGTTCCGTTCATCAGTATGTAACCCTTTCATAGTCCGAAAAATCATTAGGAGTGGAATATCTTTCCTGAGTGCCTATCAGGAACAAACCTGTTACAACGGTTGATGTTCTCTGTGTACCTCTTGGAAAATTTAAAATCGGTTTTTTCTGCAATTTTGCAATTGCAGGTTTAACATTGTTCCTTGCAACATCCAGAAACGCGGGATTTGAGCATTCTACTTTTATGTTAGATACATTTCCGTATTTGTCTACAACAAATGTAAATAGGAACAGTGTACCAAGCGGAGCGTAGTCTATATTCGAATCTTTCATAATCTGATTTTGAATATTACTTCTCCATCTGTTCCAGGCAATAATTTCTTCCTGCTCGGTCATATACGGATTTTTGAAATTACTGTTTTGTTGTTTAGGCTTTTGTGCTGTTTGTGTATGTTCAGAAACATGTGGTTCTATTTCTTTTTCCGCTTCTTTGATTATTTGTTGGAGCAGCTCAATTTGAGATGTATCTTCGGGAGTAGTTTCAGGTTTAATTCTTTTTTCTGATTTTACAGGTTTAACCTCTTCTGTTTTAATATACTCTGTCTGTGACTGTACCGGCTGAGGCTGTATTTTTATTTCATTTTGACGTACGGGCGGCGACTTTGCCGGCTGACTGACCGGAATATTTTTTGCGGATAGTGTATCGCTTATTCTTGTCAGCTTAAAGTCCGCATCTTCAATTATCATCGGGTGGTGCATTTCAGGATGAAATTTAATTGTGCAAACAGTTGCTATAATAAATGCAATTATTACAAATACTTTTAGAATATCCATACTAATCTTTATCTACTTTTGATAACAGTTCGTCGCAAGCATAAATTTCAAATTTAGTCTGGCTCAGCATCATTGTTTCCGCAATTAAAAGAGCTGTCGGAACAAGTGCGGCAACCAAACTTAGGAACATCCCCTGCATATCTCCGCCGATTTCGGTCATAAAATAAGATATGTTCATTGCAAATTCAATAAATATGATTGCACAGGCAATTGCCATGGAACGATTTTTTTCTGAATTTAATCTTCTGACCCCTTCCAGACCGTATATTGTAACTCCGTGGTGCTGGTAATCCGAAAATCCGTCCTGCTTAATTACCTGCGAGCCTTGAACTTTTTTAGTACATAAAAATGCATTAACAAATGAGAAAAATGCAAAAATAATCAAAAATGTTGCAAGTGTTAAAAATACAGGGCTTATTCTCAATCCTGAAATTCTTACCCAGCCTGCAGCTTCCGGAAAGCACATTGCAAGAGTGTTGGAGACACCGTATGCAAGAAACGGTGCTGTCAATATACCTACTATGGTTTCTCCGACAGATTTAAGCTGAAGATTAAACATTTTATCTCTTATGTATTGAAGTTTTGAGTTGCTTAAACTGTTAATATACCTTTCAATCCACTGTCTGTAAGATTTAATAACACTTTCAAAATCTTCTCTGTATTCATATTTATCAAGCGTCATAGTCCATTCCATACCGTTGCACTTGAAATATCCGCAGCTTATTGCAAGAACTGCCATAATTCCCGAGAAGAAGAAGGAAATAAATATCGCAAATGTCATAAAATCATTTAAATTCATATAGTAAACAAGGTTTACGACATAAATCCCGAGTACAAAGATTAATGAGAAAATAAGCATAAAACTTTGCCCGAGTTTTGCGGATTTTGACATTTCTTTTTGAATGCTGCTCTGAAGATATAAATATATCCCCTGTTTTAAAAGCAGGCAAATACCGTAAATCAGAATTGTATATACCCCCCAAACTTTAATATTTGTCGGAAGATGGAGGAAATTTGCGGATTCCTTAATGGTAAGCCCCATAAGATAATTTGATACCCCGAAAGCACATACCATTGAGCTTAAAAACATTGCAACATGCAAAAAGATACTTGTTTTTGAATTTGTTGAAAGTTTTTGCTTAAGGTCGTTTATATGGAATGCAACCTGTTTAATAATGGCTACACGGGCATTTTCCAAATCTTCTTTTTGTTTTTCGAGTTTGACTTTTGTGACGGCATTAACATCTTTTCCGTATAAACCTTTAATATCGTCTTCGGTTAAATCTTCTTTCCCGATTGATGTAACTGTTTTTGTATGTGCAACAGGTGCTTCTGCAATAAGTTTAACACTTATAAATTCATCAGTATTTGCAAACATAAGTTTACAAACACTTGCGACTTCAACTTTTTTTATCGGCTGTCCTTTAAAAAGAACTTTATCACTTTTAAAAGTATTTATAATAACACATTTATTTTCGGCAGGATTGTACTCAAGAGTAAGTAATACATCGTACCCTGTGTTTAAAATTACATCACAGTTAGGGTTTGTTCCGATACTTATGACGTCTTTATTTCTGAAAACTTTTTCGCCTTGTGTTGATGAAATTACTATAGCCATTAATTATCCTCTTTTTTATTATTATCTTCCTATTGCGTGAAGAAATCTTCTTATAGACTTGTCAATATTCTGTTTTGGAGCAACAATAAGATGATTTTCTCCAAGAACCGGTGTAAGTTTTTCTTTTGCCAAATCCAGTTTCGCAGGGTGTGCATCTAAAAACATCATTGAGATATCAGGTGCATATTTTTTTACATTCTTAACGTTTTTGGGCAGAGTTTCCCAATTAATCTGTTTTTCAATTGCCCCTTCGTTTTCGAGATCCCCTATAACAACAACTGCAGGCACATAACCGCCTTTTTTCATTGTAAGAGCATGTGAAAAAGCTTTTTTTAAGCCGACGCCGTATGCAGTACCGTAATCATTTTTATCATATTGGGTAAAAGCGTCCATTGATTTTGTTATCGTGCTTCCGTTCATAGGGCTTCCTTCATAAATAAGATATGCATCTTCGGAAACTCTTAATATTTTAATTTGATCTTCCGGATCAAGTAAATTACAAATTTGTCTTAAAGTTTTTTTCTGTTCAGGCAGATATTTTTGGTTTGATGCTGATGAATCTATTACAAAAATTACAGCAGCAGGGTGAAAATCATCTACTTTAATTTGTCTTAATCCTGCCCAGATAAATTTTAAAGCAACTGATAATATCAATACTAATAATCCTAATGTAACTAATCTTTTATTTAATTTCATTATTCCGCCTGATTTAAAAATTTATAACTAAGAATAATATAGCATATTTTGTATATTACTGCAATAAATTATTATACGGAGAAGCAGTCAGAGGTTGTATAAGTTTTAATTCAATTGTAGTACCGTCGGGAATATCAATATCTTCTCCTCTTTGCATTGCTCCGCGAAGCCCTCCGCCTGCAGCACCTATACCACCGTATATAAGCATATTTCTACCCCAGTCATCGCTGCCGCTTAGAGCAGTAAATGCAGCTCCGACAAGCATACTTCCGAGAGCTCCTATAACAACATCACGTGTCATTTTTTTTGCACGTTCACTTTTTGCTTCCATATATATTTTTTCGGTTGAAATACTTATAAGATTGCCGTCCGGGGTAAGTATTTCATTAAAATTTATTTCAAATGCCCCGCTTCCGTAAGCATAACCCGCATTTTTAGCTTCTGTAGTATTGCCGTATACAAGGCTTCCTGCAGGAGCGATTAAAGTCCCGTTATAGACAAAATCTCGGGTTAATTTTGCCGTAAGCCTGTCGTTTTTTTCTAAACTCCCCGAACTTATGCCGGAATCAAAGGTGACCGGAAAAGTTGTACCTGCAGGAATTTTTACTACATAACCGTTTATTACCTGCTGATGCGGTTGTTCATAAGTATTGTTAATTAACTCTTGTTGAACGGGAGTATAATCATTTAAATTATTTTTTATTTCGGTTTTGTTATTCTTTTTGGTGAAGTCAACCGGATGAAATTGTTGAAATCTCTGCCTGTCAAATTCAGCCTGTGCTTCATCGCTGAAATCGTATTCAGCGAACACTGGCATTGAAATAATTTGAAAACATATTAAAAAAATTATAACCTTTTTCATTATTAATATTATAATTGATTATTGAATTATTACAACGTACCTGATATAATTTGTTTTACAAGAGAGGAAAATTTATGGAAAAAATATTAGAATTGCTGGCTGTAGTTATAAGTGCTTACATTATAGGTTCAATACCTACAGGGTATATTATAGTTAAAGCTTTTACGGGACAAGATATCAGAACTATCGGTTCAGGTTCGACGGGGGCTACAAATGTTAAAAGGGTTATGGGTAAAAAATGGTTCTTTATAACATTACTTCTTGATGCATTTAAAGGAGCTTTGCCTGTTGTCCTTGCGGCAATGTTCGCAAAATCCTTTACAGGGATAGGGCTTTTGCCTGTTTTAGCTGCTATAGCTGTAATTCTCGGACACAGTAAATCAATATTTTTGAAATTTACGGGCGGAAAATCCGTTGCATCGGGTGTTGGTACAATTTTGGCGCTTAACTGGCAGGTTGGGCTTATTATTGCTGCGGTTTGGGCTGTAATCACATTTTTTACAAGATATGTTTCTGTAGGCTCAATTATTGCACTGGCTCTTTCGCCGTTTATAATGTGGGCTTTTAAAGCTCCTGCTGCATATATATGTTATTGTGCTCTCGGGGCTTTGTATATAATCTGGCTTCACCGTTCTAATATTCAAAGACTTATTAAAGGCGAAGAAAATAAGGTCAGATAGTTATTTTTGCAAGCGTTTATTAATATAAGAAATACAATAGCTTATACCTAAACCTATTGCGGCACCGCCGATAATTTTTGCAGGAATTTTAAAAGGTGCGTATTTTTTTATTTTTTGTACGTTTGTCCGACAGTCGGATTTGAATTTTTCAATCTGCTGTTTACGAATTTTTTTGTAATTATCCGTACGGTTTTTTATTTCAAGTTCAGGGATATTTTGTTTTCTTAAATCTTTTTCAAAACTTTTTTCATGACCATAATAAAACCCAATCATCAAGTTTTTGTAAGTTTCTTTGCTGTCTTTAATTTTTGAAAGTGTATTATATACTTCTTTCCCGCCCCAAACAGCCCCGCCGGCACAGGCAAGAATTATGCTGCGTTTATTATCAGATGAACTGATTGATGAAATCATTTAATTATCCTTTAATCATTTTGTTGAATACACTGCTGTTTGTGAAGTTTACTTCCTGCATCGTTTTTTGTTCTTGTGGTTTCTGTGCATTTTGAGGTGTAACTTCATAAGTTTTTATTGAGCGTTTGCCTGTCAGGCGTTTCATAAAGTCGTAATATTTTCTTGTAAAGCCTGTTGCATTATCCTGTTTTTCTTCAAGTTTGACAAGCTGATCACGCGAATGTGTTCCAACAGGAACCCCTACTGATTTTCTTGTCAGCCATTCTCCGATTGTTGTATTGGTTAATGTAATCCAGCTCATTCCGAATAATGATTGGTGGTATTGTTTGCTGAATGTACTGTTAAACAAGTCAATTAGTAATGTTTGATAGAATAATCTTGAACCTTCTTGAACAAATCTTTCTTTAAATTTGGTTTTAGCACCTTCTACATCATTACCGTTTGATTTCAGCATAACCATGTTGTAGTTATCTGTCATAAGGAACCATATTGTAGCTGCAAGTGCTGCTGTTTTAGCCATATTTGAAAGTTCGCTGTTAGATACGTTAGACATAGTATCTACGTTAAATGATTTCAAGATATTATCTTTTACATAAGATTGGAATTCTTTTGGAGTTAAATTTTTCTTAGCTGCCTGATGTCCTATATTTTCAATACTTTTAGCAAGAGATGATACGTTTGAAATTCTTCTCAAAAGTTCTTGTTCTTCTTCTGAAAGTTTTGTATCTTTAGCGACTTTTCCGCTTGAAACTTTCTGAATAAAAGCTTCAAGATTTTTTGTATCAGCTGTATTTTTTTCTTTTGCATAATTATTTACTATAGTTTTAAGAGTATTTTTATCTTTGATATCTAATTTTAAGAAACTTGATTTCTTTCCTATTGATTTAATTGCGTCATCAATGAATGTATAAGGGAGTGTTCCGTATTTCCATACAAATCTGAACGGGGCGAGGAAGAAATCAACAACAGGCTTGCTTTTTTTATCTCTTGCACCGAGGCTTATTGTTCCATCCTCATTTGCTGCTGTTTTTGCAATATTTCTGTATTCATTTGCAAGATTGTTAAATCCGTTTTTATCCAGAACATTTGTTATTTCATTGAACTTATCCTGAGATATTCTATAATCTTTTATCTGCGTCATATCTGCATAATGTTTTTTAAAGAAACCTGAGAAAGTTTTCCAGGATTTTTCAATTGCAGGAATTTTTCTTAAGCCTTTCACTGCAAATCCGCCGCCGATTATCAGACCTACTGCCTTTAATATGGTATTAAGCGAGAGAAGAGGCTTTTGAGCTTTTTCTTTGTCTTCTTTTTTATTTTCTGATGCTTTGAATGAAAGGTCAGGTTTGATTTCAGCTTCAGGTGCGTGATTTCTTTCATTTTCCGCTCTTGCTTCTTCAGGTGTAAGTCTTGTAATATGTTTTCCGTTGATTACACGAGAGAAAGCTTCGGTTGTCAGGGTAGTTAATGCCGTCATCAGCATAATACCCATTTTGGAGTTATTAATATACTTATTTAAAGCACCTAATGTTACAAGGGTTATGTATGCATTAAAACCTATTCTTGCCATTTCCTGCTTAAATCTTACTTTTTGTTCGTGAGATGCGGAATTTTTATCATCATCCATCATACGTGATAGGTTATAAGCATCGTTTGCAAGGAATATTGCCGGCGGAAGACCGGATACTAAACGATTTAAAGAGCGTTCATGTTTTGTATCGTAGTTTCCTGTTTTCGGGTCAAACATTTTCACTGAACGCTGGAATACTTTTGATGCAATTTCTTCTTCCGGTTTGCCTTTCAAATCCTTCATTGTTTCAAAAAGACCTCGTAAAGAGTTTACTTTTGCATCAACTTTTGAACGTTGTCTTATTGCTTTAAAGAACGGCTGATTAAGAGTATTATCAGACCAGTTTTTGAGAGGTTTTATTTTACCCGCTAAAGTTACAATTCCGTTCAATATATCAGCGGGTAAGATTTTAATCGGATAAATCAATCCGTCCCAAATTAATTGAGGGATAGTTTTTTTATTGAAAGTAATTTTATCACCGTCAATATTAACCATTTTGTTAGTAAGTTCGGAATCTCTTATACTTTCAAATAATTCCTGACCTACAGAAGTACTTATTTTTTCTCCGTTTGGGGATATTTTTTCAATTCCTGTATATTTTTTTGCAAACTGTAAAAATTCATTTACGCTGTATTCCCCTGCTTTTTTGTAACTTGGTGCAAATCTTAAAGCAAGTCCGGTTGCGATTAGTGCGCCTACGGTATACAGCAGAGGTTTCATTTTATCATCTTTCGGGGCAGGTTTATTATCCCCCTTAAAAGAAAGACCTTTAAAAGATAAATCGGTTGAAATACTTTTTAAAGGTCTCTCGTTTATATTATTTTTTAAGGACATGAACTCGGAAGAAAGAGGAACATGTTTTGGAGATAATTCTCCGGTTGACTTCTGTCGCTGCTTCACCACATCGTAAGTTAATCTTTTTCCTACTAACATATCTTTATTTTTCCTTCCCGTCATGTATTTTTAACTGAACACAATTTTTTGACAAGGGTGAGTATATACAAAATTTACAGTATTTAACAAATACTGTAAATGTGATGTTTTACTTTATCTGTAACAAAATGTAAAGTTGGATTTTAAAATGCCTGAAATTCAGTTATACTGCCTCATAGGATAGGATAGGATAGGATGCGATGCGCCCATAGCAACATTTTCGACTGTTTATTCTTTAATTATTTGTGTAGCAGCAAAGAAAGAAAGGTAAAAGATTATGGCAGTAGAAAGTGTAAACGGATCCAACAGTAATACAGGGTTATATACATCGGCAGCGGCATTAGCCGGCGGAGGCGCGGGAGCGGCTGCAGGATGGTACTCAAAACCGTATTTAAAAGACGGAGCCCCGACTGACAGTTTCATCAAAAAAATGGATAAAAATATTAAAGAAGCAATGTCACCTGAAGAAAAAGCATTAACAGAAGCTTTGGAAAAAGAATTTAAAGGCTACAGGGATGTAGTTGCAAATGCAAAAACTGTTGATGAATTAAAGAACGGATTTGTAAATAAAGTATTTGAAGGTACAAAAGATGTTGATTTTAAAACATTCAAGGGTATTGCAGAGCATTTGTCGGAAAGTTTTGAAGCATTGGGAATTCAGCCATCTCCCGAATATGCGGATAAAGTTCGTAAAACATCAAATTATGAAGAACTGAAACAAGTTGTAAGTGAAAATTTTGATAAACAATATGCAGGTAAATCACTTGATGAAATAAAACAGGCAATAAAAAATGAAGGAGACGAGTTTAACAGAAAAGCTGCAAAAGGTTTGTTTGAACAAGTTTGGGACAGCAGTAAAAAACAGTTTGTTGATTGTGAAGAAGGAATTGGAAAAGCAATCAAAAAAGCTGCAAGAAGTATTCAGGGTAAAGCTGCATTAATTTATGGTGCTGTTGGTGCTGCCGTGCTCGGAGCTGCTACATACCTTTGCTGTAACAATAAAAAATAATAAAAAGTTTTATATTGGAGAAAGAAAGCCCGCATATGCGGGCTTTTAACTATATATTTTTTAGAATTTCCAATATTAAAGATTTAAATTTTGCTTTTGCATAGTCGGCGGCTTCAATTACTTCTTCATGCGACAGTTTCCCGCTTGTATCGGAGCTTGCGGCATTTGTAATACAGCTGATACCAAGCACATTCATTCCGCAGTAATTTGCAACGGTTGCCTCGGGTACCGTTGACATTCCGACGGCATCCCCGCCGAGCTTTCTTATCATTTTAATTTCTGCAGGAGTTTCGTAAGATGGTCCCGAGTTTGCCCAGTATACACCTTTTTTAATTTCAATTCCGAGCTTTTCTGCACATTTTTCAGCGGTTTGAACTAATGATTTTTTATAGACCTCCGTCATATCTGGGAAACGTTCGCCGAGTTTATCATCGTTCGGTCCTATTAAAGGGTTTGAGCCCATATTGTTTATATGGTCTGTTATAAGCATCAAGTCAGAAGGTTTAAAACTTTCATTGACAGCACCTGCAGCATTTGTCAGAATTAACGTCTTAACGCCCAGAGCTTTCATAACCTTAACGGGATAAGTTATTTCACGCATTGAATGCCCTTCGTAAAAATGATTTCTTCCCTGCATCATAATAACTTTTTTATCTTGAATTTCAGAAAAAACAAGTCTGCCTTTATGTCCGTGCACCGTAGACTTTATAAAGTCAGGAATATCATTATAAGGAATGGCGAAATCGCAGTATTCATCGGCAAGTTCACCAAGACCCGAACCTAATATAATACCGATTTCAGGTTTAAAATTGTTTGTTTTTTCATTGATAAATTCAATTGTTTTCTGCATATAATACCCCTTTTCACTAAAAAAGTTAGAGTTAACTCTAACTTTTTTTATAATAAACTCTATACAGCTATGCCGACAGATATTAACCAACTAAACGGTCATCGTCAGCTTCTGCTGCTTTAACCATAATTGCATGTTCAACAGGATTTTCTTTTTTATAAGTTGTATCGAAGTTTTCTTCGAAATTGAAATCATCATGAGCTTTTTTAGCCTGATTTTCATCTACAAGTTTTTTTGCAAGCTCAGCAATTTCGTAAACCAGTTGATATCTGTTGTCGGTATTTTCGTTTAAATCCCATGCAACTCTTATTATTTGATCCATCATAAGTTAAAACCTCACTTTTTGTTTAATATAATTATAGTATAATACAAAAACTTTTTTGGCAAGTGGCAAAAAAACATGTATTGTTGTATAATCGGCTTATGAAAATTTTTGACGGAATTCATAAATATATACTGATAGAATTCGGCATCTGGTTTCTGATATTGTGTGCAGTTGTTGCGGGGATAAAAATTCATCATTATCACAAGGAAAAAGAACTTGTGACTTATCAGCTTTTTATGCCTGATGTTGACGGCTTAATTGCAGGTTCCCCCGTAAAATTTATGGGTGTTCAGGTTGGCTATATCGAAAAAGTTAAAATAGTGGCTAACGATGTTTATTTAAAAATTGTTATTACCGATAAAGATGTTGTTTTACCTAAAGGCTCAATCGCGACTGTTGAATTTAACGGAATGGGCGGGTCAAAATCCCTTGAAATTTATCCCCCGACAGATGAAAGTATTGCCTCTAATAAATTAATTGTTGTACAAAATCCTAAAAGACTGCATGATTCTTTAGGTCTGCTCAATGATATGTTTGACAAACTCGGCTCTATTACGACAAAATTGTCATTTTTTGCAAGAGAAACAGGCGCCGTTGATATAAGCAAAGGGATTAATACTACAGAAATTCAAAGCAATATGACGCTTTTGGACAAATGGATAAAAGAATTTTCAAATATAAAAAAAGAAGGAGTTAAGGATGAACAAAGAGAAAGTCAGAGTAATCAATAACCCTGTCGTACTTTTAAATTTATGCACAATGCGTGATAAAAATACCGACAGTCAGGGAGTAAGAATTGCAACCAGAAAGATTACAAGATGCCTTTTATATGAAGCTGCAAAAAACCTTCCTCTTGTGGATAAAGACATAACTACGCCTCTTACGACTTTTACCGCAAAAACCGTTGACCCTGATATTAATCTTATAATTTCTCCGATATTGCGTGCCGGCTTAATATTTACGGATGAAGCAATTGATATTCTCCCGCAGGCATGTATAAGACATATCGGTATGTACAGGGATGAAAAAACTTTAAAACCAGTCTGGTATTATAATAAAGTTCCTATGGATGCGCCTAATCCTGAAAAATTCTATATTTATATAACCGATCCGATGCTTGCGACAGGCAATTCTCTTATAGAAGCTATAAAATTATACGCGGATAAAGGTATTCCCATAGATAATATAAAAGTAATCTGTATAATTGCGGCACCGCAGGGTATTGAAAATATTCAAAAACATTATCCGGAAATTGAAATTATAACGGCAGCCGTTGACGAATGCCTGAATGAAAAAGGGTATATCGTTCCAGGAATGGGAGATGCAGGGGACAGAATTTTTAACACCTGATCTTAATTGTAAACAAATATAAATGAAATAACGGTATTTTTCTAAAGATTGTTTCTGGAAATGCCGTTATTTTTTATGTGTGTAAAAGAACAGGTATTTTATGTTATTTGAAATAAAAGGTACAGGGACAAATTCCATTCCTGAAACAAAAGACAGTACTACTGATACGGAAAAGCTTAAAAAAGATGCGAGAGCAAAAGGTGAATACATTGTCACCATTAGCGGAGATGAAAAAGGACTGACTGCTATTGCGCGCAGATTTAATATGTCTTTGTCCGAATTTAAAAATTTGACTGGACTTACTAAAGATACCCTTGTGAAAGGACAGGTTATAAAAAATGTTCCGCATGCTAAAATCCCTGACGGCAAGGGATTGAATTATTTGGCGAAACAAAACGGAATGTCACTTGAAGAATTACTGAAATTAAACGGGCTTCCTAAAAACTATAAACCCTCAAAAGACGAATATTTTTATGTATATCCGAAAACGAAAGAGCCTGTTAAGAAAAACGAAATACAAAAAAGTTCCTCAGTTACAAGAAAGACCGTAACTGAAAAACCTCAATTTCCAAAAGAACAGCCTGCTGCTCCGAATGAAATAGCGGAACAGATTAGCGATGCGGTTTCTTCTAATATCGGAGCAGTCGGCAAGGAAGATTTCAGCAAAGCATTTTTACAGATTAATGATAAAAACGTTAAACAGGTTATAAAAGCTTACGATGAATTGCCTGACAATGACGAATCTTTGATTAATGCAATTTGTTCGGAAATTATGAGCTCTAAAGAGCTGAGAAAAGATGCGGTTATGACAATTTACGATAATCTTGCAAAGCAGACTAATGCTTCTACACCCGCTAAAAGACAGGAGTTTAAAGCAGAACTGGATAAAGAATTCAATAAATTTATCGGTATGGTAAGCACAGATAAGCTTGACGAAATGATAAACGAAATGATTGATAATAATTCGAAAACCGTTAAAAGAACGACAGGAGGAAAATTTGCCGATGAAGTCTTAAAAACTTCAAACGGGGGTAACAGTGAAGATATTACAGGTGCGACACTAACCTCAATAAAAGACGGAAACGGAAAATATGTAACTGCAGGCACCCTGAAAAGCTGGGCAATAAGCAGCGGTAAACGTGATAAAGGTTTCAGTAAAGTCGAAAATCCTTATATTGTAAGACCTTTGCCAAACTATAATACCGAAACAAAGAAAATAGAAGCTTTGACAGAATTACGTGACAGCACAGGAACAGGCGATCTTAACGGTAAGGTTGTAATCCTTAATTCTGGGCACGGCGGCTATCAGCAAAATAACGGTTACTTTGACCCGGGTACGGTTTTATCGGTCAAAAATGCCGAAGGTAAAGAAATGCCTATTGAAGAATGGCGGGTTGCACAGAGTTTTGTGGATAACCTGTCGGATGAACTCAGAAGCAGAGGCGCAAATGTCGTTTTTGTGTCAGGAGCTGTAAGAAACGGCGGAATGGCAAAACAACATTACCTCGAAAATCTGATAGAAGGTAAAAAAGGTTCGGATGAAGTCAGGGAATTAATAAGCGGCACTGATAAATCAGATATGCTCTTTCTCTCTGTGCATGTGGAATCTGCAAAGGAAAGACCTGATTCCAGAATGTGTACCGTCCGTTATACAAAAGACATTGATAAAAAGTTATCGGAAAATATTAATAAGCATCTGCAAAACGGCTTTATGGCTTTAACTCCCGATGTAACACACGATAATTTATATGTTAATAATGCAGCTAAAGGTGTAACTTCATCTTTGCTTGAAATAGGCAATATTGCAAACGGAGAGATTACAAACTCTTTATTGTCAAGCAATGACCAGAAAAAATATATGAAATGCGTTGCGGACGCAATTGAAGAAACTATGAATAATTAGGATATTGTAAAATGTTTGGCTTTGATATTTGGAAGTTAATAACAAATTTTTTCGGATTTTCCTCTGATGAAAAAACAGAGAAAAATAAGTCTGATAATAAAAAGCAAACTGCTGTATACCATAAGGTAAAAGCAGGAGAAACCTTATATTCAATTGCAAAAGCAAACGGAATTTCAGTTGAAGCACTAAAAGAAGCTAACGGCATAAAAAATGATATGCTTTCAGCAGGACAAAATTTAAAAATACCGGCAAAATCTTCGGGAACAATATTTCCTAAATCTAAAAATAAGGATAATTCAGGTTTTCAAATGTACAGAGAAATATCAGATGAGGAAATTGCCAGTGAAAATGCACGTAATAAATTCGTTAAAATAACTAAAAATCCGGATTACACTATTAAAAAAGGAGATACAGCCGCCTCAATTGCCGAAAAATTCGGTGTTTCCGCAGAAGCTTTATTAAAGTTGAATTCTCTGGATGAAAAAAATCTTACAATCGGCGAAACAGTTAAAATCCCCGAAACAAGAACTGCAAAGAATGTAAGAAATATTAATGATACGGCTAAAGCTGCAGGATTAAGTGTTGAATATTTAAAAGCACTTGAAAATATGGAAGAAAAACATAACAAAATATATACGGATAAAAACGGTGTTAAAACAATAGGCATAGGGCATGCTCTAAGTGCGGAAGAAATAAAAAAATATTCAGGTAAAACTCTTTCTGATACCCAGATTTATACTATGCTTGCACAGGATTTACTCGACAGAGAACAAAATGTCAGAGCACTTATCGGCGACGGTGCATATAAGAAAATGCCGCAGCCGCTTAAAGATTCCGTTATGGATTTTGTTTTTAACAGAGGTGAAACATTATTTGAAAAACGTCAGGGATTGATTGACGCTTTGCAGAAAGGGGATTATAAATCAGCAATTTCAAAAATGGATATTGATTATTCGGTTATGAAATTCAGTTCGTCTGAAAAATTAAAAGCATATACAAATAAATTTAAAGATAAAAGGATGTTTGTGACTGAAAAGAATGGCAAAACATTAAGAAAATATTTAAGCGGTCTTAATAAACGCAGGCTGTTTGAAATTTCTCATGCAAGCCAAATTTATAACGGCAGCATTCCTGAAGATATTTTGAAATCAGCACAAAATTTATACAACCGCGGGCTTTATTTTATGAGTATCGAAGCGCATAACGGCACTATCCCGAAAAGTTCGTATAAAAATGTAAAAACGGAATATAATACTCAAGTTAATCAATGGTTTAACGGCAAAATTAAAATAAAAGATTAATTATTGATGCCCGTTACGTTTAACCAATTCCAAAAGCTGAAGCATTTTACGTTTTAATTTTAAATTTTCGTCTTTAAGATTAGCTATTTCTTCTTCATACTTCTGGCTGTCATCAGAAAATGTTGTTTCAGGTTTCGGAACGGTGTTGTAATCAAGAATAAATCGTTTTTTTGCTTCTTCTTTCAATACAACAAGTGCTTTAATATCATCTTCCGTAACAAAGCCGAGCTGGATAAGTATTTCTCCGAATTTTTGCGGACTTCCAGCTTCCTGAGCATCTCTATTGGCTAAAATTGCCTGCTGTAACTGGTCAACGGAGATTACTCCTTTTTGTTTAAAATATTCGCCGGTTCTGAATTTCCCTGCTATGTATCCTGCCATTGCATGAATTTCTTTTGATTCGGGAACTTTAATAAAATTCTGTTCAAGGCAAAGTTCATAATACTTTGCAACTTCTTCCATAGACAAGAATGTATTAACCGAAATTTCAAGCATGCTGTATTCGTTTGCGCATCCCTGAAGGAAGTTATAAATATTGTTATCAAGACCGCATTTTCTTTCGGTCAACTCTGTTTTTCCCTTGAATGTAAGAGTTGGAACGAATGTGGAAAATATATCATCAGGGTGATTTCTGAGAAAATCCTCACAGGCCATTTCTTTCATTTCGTTTCCCAGTTTCAAATAGATAACCTGTTTAATCCATAAGGGTACATTTAAAACTTTTTCCAAAAATAAATCAAGAATATTCTTTTTCAAATCAACCTCGCGTAAATATAATTTATATATGTTTATAATTATACCATAAAATATGAATTTATTCAAGTTTACGATAATTTATGGAAATATGAATTACCCGAACGGATGATTTATTTCTTCTGCTTTATGCTATTGATTTATGTTAAATAAAATTGTATTATGGTTTTATAATAGGAGAAGTATGTATGCAAAAAGAGACTAAGAAAAAAGTTGCAATCGGTATAATTGCCGCGATTGGTTTTATAACAACCATTAAACTTGCAATAATATATTACAATGCGAATTTTAACCCGTATGCGTTATCAAGTTTTTGCTCGGTAAATGATTTTATAGACTGCGATGGTATTGCAAGAACTACTGAGGCGCAGTTTCTGGGAATTCCTCTTGCTTACTGGGGAATGTTCTTTTATTCATTTGTTTTCTTAATGTTATTTGCGCAAAAGTTAAAGAATTTCAGACTTTTTAAATTTATGGAAGTTTTTAAAAATCCTCTGGATTATATTGCTTCTTTAGGTTTAATTTCGTTTTTAATTTCTATGATTTTACTTTGTTTGAGCTTATTTGAAATTAAAAAGCTTTGTGTTCTTTGTGCATTTACATATATCTTAAACCTGTTAATAGGTTGTATTGCTGCGGATTTTAAAAACGGAGGTTTTGTTAAATCTGTTAAACAAAGTTTTCTTGACTTTGTTGATGCGGTTAAAATTAAAAAATATTTAATTGCCTTTATTGTTGTAATGCTTGCAGCTGCCGGATTTTTGACTTACACACGTGTAACTTTCAAATTCGCGCCTCAGGTTAAAAGACAATATGAGTTTAAAGAATTTATGCAAAAGAAAAATAAATATGCCGTTAAAGGAAATATTTTAGGAGATGAGGACGCAAAAGTAATCGTTTATATTTATTCTGATTACCAGTGTCCGATTTGTCCGGTTCATAATGTAATGATGCATAAACTTGCAAAAGAAATGAAGGGGATAAAAATCGTACACAGAAATTTACCGCTTGATACATCCTGCAACGGATATTTACAGTCCCCTTTCCATGACGGTTCCTGTATAGATGCAAAATATGCGATTGCTGCGGAAAAACAGGGCAGATTTTGGGAAATGAATAATATGCTTTTCGAAAAAACTCCTCAAACCGAAGAAGCTGTTTTGAAATATGCCGCAGAAATGGGTTTTGATACCGAAAAACTTCAACAGGATGCAAACAGTCCTGATACGGCAAAAGAAATTAAAGCACAAATTGACGATGCTTATAAAAGAGGAATTCAGGGTACTCCGTCAACTATGATTAATAATGAAGCTTATGTCGGAATAAAAACATATAAAGAGTATAAAGAGTGGGTGGAGAAACTTGGAGCCGAAAAAAGATAAAATAGTTCTTCACACCTGTTGTGCAATATGTTCTGGATATCCTGTATCTTTTTTACAAGATACGGGATATCAGGTTATTTCATATTTTTATAATCCGAATATCTACCCTTATAGCGAATATCAAAAACGTCTTGAAGCAGAAAGAAAATTATGTTCTCATTTCGGCTGTCAGCTAATTGAGGCTGAATATAACCCCGATGAATATTATTCTGCCGTTTCTGGTTTGGAAGATGAGCCGGAAAAAGGCAGAAGATGTGATAAATGTTTTGAACTCCGTCTTTTGAAAACCGCTGAATTTGCAAAAGCAAACGGTATAAAAAATTTTACAACATCAATAGTTATAAGCCCGCATAAAAATTTTGCAAAATTAACTGCCATAGGTGAAAAAATTGCAGCTGAATACGGGTTAAATTATGCGGCTATAGATTTTAAAAAGAAAGACGGATTTTTGAAAACAAATAAAATTTCACGCGAGCTCAGACTTTACAGGCAGAATTACTGCGGCTGTAAATTTGCTTTAAGATAAATCATATATTTACATTATGATTATTAAAAAAAATGTTATATAATAAGATAAAAGCTTGATTTATGTAAAAACATTATTAAAATAAAGAAAAAAGGACGTACGTATGAATAAGAAGATTATTTGGACATTAGCTTTATTGTTAACATTAAGTTCTGCGGCTGTTTATTCTTCAGGTGTTGATAAGCTTGAACCTATTAACGATTCAAAGCAAACAAAAAGACAACCGACAAGAAGCCCTAAGTTCCAACCGAAATCGCAGGGACAGGATGCTAACGATTTGGGCGGTAATTCTTCTCTGAATTTGGATAAAGATACTGTATACTATCCCAATGCTACAATAAAAAGTGCAGTTGCCAAATATAAAGCAGGCAATTATGCGGGATGTCTTCAGGAATTGTTTTCTTTGACAAAGAAAGATCCTTCAAATGCTCTTGCTTATTACTATATGGCAATGGCTTATACGCATGTTGATATGCCGAATGATGCTGTTGAGGCTTATGAAAAAGTTATTTCGCTTAATCCTAACGAATACCTTGTTGAATATGCGACAAAAGGCAGAGACTGTTTAACTGACGGACCGGCCTGCCAGCCTGAGGAAGAAAAACCTGTTGAAGAAATGGATGATTTGGATAAATTTATAAATGCTCCATACGGAAACGGTTTATCGCCTGAACTAAACCAGCAGATTAAGCAGAAACAATTAATTAATATTAAAGAAACTATTAATAAAAAAGAAAATCTGGAAGATAACGATATTCAGAGAATTAAAAATTTCGATCAAAATAAATCAACATCTAAAGAAACTGACAAAATCGCACAGGTGAGTGATGAAGAAGTTTTAAAAGCAATAAAAACTCTAAGAGATGCAGGGCTGACACTCTCTGTACAATCTGAAAATCCGTATGCTCAAATGGCACAGTATCAAAATCCGCAGATGGCTGAAATGAGTATGCTTCTTGGAAACAACAATAATAATAACGGTAATTCAATGATGAATATGCTTCCGATGCTTATGTCACAGGCTCAAAAAGGTGAAAATATTGACCCGCGGGTTATGCAGGCTGTGATGATGAATTCTATGATGGCTGATTTCAGCTTTAATAATGATAATGACAAATAAAATAATATATGATATTGGATTATAAAAAAGCTAAAGAAAAATTGTTGACAGAACTTGATACGGACTGTCAGCAATTTTTCGTAAAAAAGGGATATATACTTGAGAATGCTTACTTTGAGCTGTTATCAGATAATCTCGAAAAAGCAAAAAATCTGTTTAATGCCATAAAACAAAATGATATCAGGGCTCACTGGGCTTCTTTTATGATATCTATGATTGAAGCGGATATTCGTGAATATCCTTCGTATTTTGAATTGAGAAATTTTCTGGAAATTGATTTAAACATTCTTATAAATTATTTCAAAGGGGATTATGTCGAAAAAATAGTAAGATATGCAGACTTTATGTTTACGATAAATCCCGAAGTTCATAAATTTATAGGACGTGTATTTTATAATAACGGATATGATGAGCAGGGCAAATACTTTTTAGACAGAGCAAGAAATTATTTTTATCATGATCCCGAGCTGCACTATCTTTTAGCTTATATTTATTATACCCGCAAGAATTTTGAAAAAGCTGAAAAAGCTCTAAACGATTGTATTTATATTCTGCCTGAATATTATCCTGCTGTTAATTTGCTAAAAAAGGTTAAGAGCTTAACAAAATAGTTTGTGTATAAAAATTGTTCATGATACACTTATTTTTACCGATAACACTAATTACAGGAGAAAACTATGATTATAATTATGGAGCGTAACGCTACCAAAGTTCAGGTTCAAAGAGTAATTGATTTTCTTAAAGATAACGGATTTGATATAAGATTTAACCAAGGTCAGGTTCATACAGTTATTGACGCAATCGGTGACAAAACTACGGTTACTCCGGGCAGAATTGCTGCTTTCGAGGGCGTTAAGGAAGTTAAAATAATCAGAGAACCTTTCAGACTTGCTTCACGTGACAGAAAACCGGAAGATACGGTAATAGAATTTGCAAACGGTGTAAAGATAGGCGGTAATAATAAACCTGTTTCAATGGTCGGTCCGTGCTCCGTTGAAGAAGACTATGACGGGCTTATAAAAGTTGCACTTGCTGCTAAAGAAATGGGATGTGAATTTTTAAGAGGCGGGGCTTTTAAACCTAGAACTTCTCCTTATGATTTTCAGGGTTACGGAGAAAAAGCTCTGAAATATTTAAAAAGAGCGAGTGAGGAAACAGGATTATTGACAGTTTCTGAAGTTATGGATGCATCAGACTTGGATATGATGTGTGAATACATAGATGTTTTACAAATCGGGGCAAGAAATGTGCAAAACTTCAAATTACTTCATGCTGTCGGAAGATGCAGAAAGCCTGTAATTTTGAAACGCGGCTTAGCAAGCACAATAAGAGAATTTCTTCTTGCTGCGGAACATATTATGTATAACGGCAATCCTAACGTAATACTTTGTGAACGCGGTATAAGAAGTTTTGACAGTGCCTTCACGCGTAACGTGATGGATATAGCATCTATTCCTGTTATAAAAAAATATTCTCATTTACCAATCATTGTTGACCCGAGCCATGGTACAGGACAGAGATATTTAATCGAGCCTATGGCAAAAGCAGGACTTGTTGTCGGGGCTGACGGTATAATGATGGAAGTTCACCATGATCCTGAAAATGCACTTTCTGACGGTAAACAAAGCTTACCTATCCCGATGTTTAAAGAAGTTATGGGTAGAATTAACCGGTTTAACAACAGACTTCATTATGAAAAAACTTGTTTATCAGTAAACGTTCAATAAAGTAGCGAATATTGCAAATGTAAAAGTAGTTTGTTATAATTAAGATAGCAAACTATTTTTTACTATAATGAAAGGAGCAATTATGAAAAGATTAAACGCAAAACAGGCACATAAATTTAATAAGTTTCATAGAGCTTGTGTTGAAGTGTCTGCCTGTGGATCAGCCGGGGGGGGGCAGTTTAGCAGCTTCTGCTCCTGCATTTACATTAGCTGAGGTTTTGATAACTCTGGGTATCATCGGTGTCGTTGCCGCAATGACCCTGCCTTCTTTGATAAACAACTACAAAGAAAAAGAATTGATTACGAGAACTAAAAAAGCATATTCTATAATTCAGAATGCAATTTTACTTGCTCAGATAGAAAATGGAGAAGTTGGTTTTAACACTTCATTGTTTGATACATCCAAAAGCAGTGAAGAAGTTACAAAAAATTTTGCAAAATATTTTAACGGAGCCAAAGTTTGTCCAAATAGAAATACAGATGGCTGTGACCGTTTTTTCTACAGTCTTAAATTTGCTTCTAAAAATGGGCTGTATAATTTTTATTATCCGAAACTTATATTACCCGACAATACAATAATTGGCATTAAGCAAAATTCCGCGTGTATTAGAACAGCAGCCGATTGTAAGCAGAATTCGGCAGGTGAGTGTATTAAAGATGAAAATGGTAATAATATCCCAGATACTGTTACACATACAGACTGTGCAACTTTGTATTTTGATGTTAACGGAACAAAGCTTCCTAACCAGTTTGGCAGAGATGCCTACGTTCTGAAAATACAAACAAACAAAGTGATTCATTCTAATTGGGCTCCGGAAGGCAGCGAGAGCTTTAAAAATATAATTACCGGTATTGATAAACTTGAATATACAAAATTTTAAGCATTTCTTTGGAAAAAGCTTGCAATTTCTTTATGCGGAAAGAATTTTACAATCGGGCGTCCGTGAGGACAGGTGTACGGCATTTTTGTCGTACGCCATTTTTTTATAATCTCCTGCATTTGCCAGGTAGAAAGTTTTGTTCCGGCTTTAACTGATGCTTTACAAGATGTTGTTATTAAAATCTTTTCTTCAAGCCTGTCAATGTTTCCTTCAATATTTTCTAAGATATCTGCTAAGATTTCTTTAGGATTGACTTTTGCAATCATTTGAGGAACTTTTCTGAAAATAAGCTCGTTATCCTTCAAAAACTCTATTCCGTAGCCGAATTTTTCAAATTTATCTATATTTTCTTTTATAAGTTCTGCTTCCGTACTTGATACTGGTACAACATCAGACACAAAAAGCATTTGTGACACAATATTTTTTTCAGCCATAAGCTTTTCGTAAATATAGCGTTCTTCCGCAATATGCTGATCAACGATTTCAAGCCCGTCTTCTTTTTCTATCAGAATATAAGTGTTTTTATACTGACCTACAATATTTTCTTCCGGTTCAGGGGATTTTTCGACAGGAACAAAAAATTGCCTCTGTTCTGTATCTTCCTGTTTAGGCTGTTCAAATTTCGTTTCTTCAAGCTCCATAACTTTATCCGAAACGTAGACAGTATCATCCTGTTTATCAAAGAAAACTTCTCCCGAACTTTCCATTTTCGGCTGTACAAAGTCAATAACATTATCCTGTACAGTTTGTACCGGAGCCTCATATTGCGGAGTTTGCCTTTCTACATAATTTGCAAGACCCGCCTGAATTGAAGTATAAATAAAATTAAATATTTGATTTGTATTTTTATAGCGAACTTCTTTTTTTGTCGGGTGTACGTTAACATCAACATCAGAGGGAGGAATTTCCAAATTCAGTACGGCAAACGGGTATTTACCGTTTGCAATAAGGCTTTTGTATGCAGTATCTATTGCTTTTTGGAAAATCGGGCATTTAACAGTTCTTGAATTTATGTATATATGATAACTTTTTTTGCTTGAACGTGTGTAATTCGGTGTACTTACGTAACCGCTTATTTTAAGCCCTGCAAGGTTATCCGTTTTCAAAACCTCTTTGAGATTTGATATTACATCTGAAGAATAAACTTCTTTTACTGTTTGCAGAAGATTATTTTGTCCTGATGTACTAAGTACTGTTTTACCGTTCTTTTTCAATTCAAAAGAGCATTCCGGATGTGCAAGTGCTATTGACTGCACAAGTTCTTGAATATATGAAAATTCTGTATTAGGATTTTTAAGAAATTTCAGACGTGCGGGAATATTGTAAAATAAATCCCTTATATCCATAATTGTTCCTATAGCACAGCCTGTTTCAACCTGCTTAACTTCTGAATTTTCACATTTAACTTTTGTTCCTGTTTCAAATTCGGCAGTTCTTGTAGTACAGGTCAGCTTTGAAATTGAAATAATACTTGATAAAGCTTCACCTCTGAAACCTAGCGTGTGAATGTCAAACAAATCTTCATCAGTCGCTATTTTGCTGGTTGCGTGTTTTGAAAACGCAAGCAAAATATCATCGGGATGAATTCCGCATCCGTTATCGGCAACTCTTATATCGCGGCAGTCATTATTAATTTCAACGCTTATTTTTGTAGCTCCTGCGTCAACCGAGTTTTCGACAAGTTCTTTAACTACGGATGCGGGGCGTTCAATAACTTCTCCCGCCGCAATCTGGTTTATTAAATGTTTTGATAACTGTTGAATTCTAGCCATATCAGCCTCCTATAAAATGAGAGAAAAAGAAATGTTTAACATAATCAAACTGTGTAAGCATTACCACAACAACGATTGACACGATTAATCCCAATGTAACTTTATATAAATCTTTTACAATATGTTTGTACATTTTTTTCGGGGATTCAAATCGCAGTCTTTGATACAAAGCAATTTCACGTCCGGCAAGAAGTCCGATAAATACCCACGTAGTTGACATTGGAACGTTATTAAGGTTTATAAAATACATTAATAAGAAAGCGTATATAATGTCAATAATTGTTGCAGAACGCGGATCTTGAACATTGGTTTTCATTTTTACGATTTTTTGAATATCCCCGCCGCGTTTATACGTAAGAACTCCGAGGAATATTGTAAAGCACAGAAGAACAAACAACAATTCCCAAACAGAAGCTTTTCGGGGAAGGTAAATAAACAGTTTTGCAGAATCCTGCATAAGCCATTGCGACCAGATAAATGCCGTAGAACACCATTTTGCCGCCATCCACCATTTTGAAATTTTGGCATCACCCGAACGTTTCTGTGTGTAGTAAAAATACCTTTCAACAGGGCGTCCGATGATATTATAAATAATAATAGCAGCGATAAATGCAATTATATACCCTAGAACCGATTTTGTAAGCATCATCCAGATTACTGAAACATCGCTTACCGAAAATACGCTTAAAACAAGGAATGTTGTAGCAACGGGAATTCCCCAGCGCGTCAAAAGAATAAGTATAATAGGCGGCAGAAGATAAATAAACGTATAGTGCTCCGTAACGGGAATTCTTGTTAAAAGCCCGAAAGACATATCTCCGTCATTAACTATCCAGCCTATACCTATTGTCAAAACCAGAACCGCAACCGAAAACGCCCATAAATAATAAAAAGGAGTTTTTTTATTAGCGCTTAAAAAAGTTCCGAGAGTTTGGATAATATCGTTTGAAACGCAGGCATACATTGAAAGCAAAAAGCCTGCTATTCTGTAAAAATCACTTAGTGTAAATGCTCCCTCGAACATCATACCTCCATCTGTTTTTCAATCTACAACAAACACAAATTCATCTAAATGTTTGATTACAAATTTGAAACATTTCTATAAGATGCTATAAAGAGAAATTTTTTATAGGGAGAAAAAGACTTGGCAAGAGCGAGAATTAACACAAAATTAAAACCTTCTAAAAAAGCAGATTTGCAGGTGGTAAAACCTGTCAAAACCACAAAATACAGTGACATAGATTTAAATAACTGGAAAGCCTATGATCATGTAAAAACAGATACTTTGTGGGAATTCCCGACACGCTTAAAAGAAGGCGGACACTCAAACGAATACCATGGGAATTATATTCCGCAGATTGCACAGCAGCTTTACGAAAGATTTACAAAGAAAAATGATGTTGTGCTTGATTTGTTTTTCGGCTCGGGAACTTCGGGCATAGAAGCCGTTAACATGGGCAGACGCTGCATCGGTGTTGAGCTTAAAGACGAGCTTGCCGAAAAAGTTTCGGAAAAATTTACTCCTAAACAGCTTGTAACGGATGTTCGTATTATCTGTGCCGATTCCGCATCTGAAGAAGCTAAAGAAAAAGTTCAGGCAAGTCTTGATATTATGCGTGAAGAAAAAGCACAGTTCTTAATTCTTCATCCGCCTTATGACGACATTATCAAGTTTTCTGATAAGAAAGAAGATTTATCTAACTGTGATACAACCGAAGAATTTTATGAATTGTTTGCAAAAGTTGCCAAAAACGGTTACGATATGCTTGAAAAAGGCCGTTTTGCAGCACTAATCATCGGCGACAGCTATAAAAATTCAGAAGTTCAGCCTCTGGGATTTGAGTGCATGGCAAAAATGATGAATCTCGGATTTAAGCTCAAAGGAATTATCGTTAAAGATATTCAGGGAAATGAACGCGCAAAAGGCAAAACCGCAAATTTATGGCGTTACAGAGCTCTTGCAGGCGGTTTCTTCATATTTAAACATGAATATGTAATGATATTCCAAAAAGCATAATTATTTTATGATGCTTATTTTAAAAATATTTTTTCCGGCAGAAGCTTTTGAAAAATTTCTTACAAATTTTATAAAATCCTTCGCATATTTGCCGTCTGTAATTGTAAATTCAATAGTTGAGCGTTTATTTTCAGCTATGTAATCTTTTAAGCTTGTTTCAAGATTAAAGTGCGGTAATTTTTTCCCTTTTTTTAATCTGTTTGAAATCTTATTTCTTAATAGCTGCATAAAACTTGTGTCTGTTGAGTTTGTAAATTTTTTTCTTAAAATTGAAAGACTGAATTCTCTTTCGGACGGTCTTGGCTGATTTGTGTCAAATAACTTATTTTCTTCTATATATTTAAAAATTTCATATTTTTTTATAATTTCTTTTTCACTGCAGTTGAATTGAGAAGGCTGTTTCATGAACATTTCCAGGATATCTGAAGTGGAAATGTTTAATGTATCAGCTATTTTATAAATTTTTTTCTTTATGGTCTGAGGCTTAGAAGTGAATAAATTCGGTGAGGTTTGTGCATTTTGCAAATATCTTTCCGTAGTAAGCCCGTAATTTTCAAACAGTTTTACTGTTTCGTTTATATTTTTTTGAACTGTATCGGGTGACGAAGAGAACAGTGCAGGGTTATTTAATGCGCAATGAAGATATTTTTCAGCGGTAAGTCCGTATTTGCTAAATCTTTGCGCTGTTTCTCTTATGTTATGTTTCATTGTTGCAGGTTTATGAAAGAGTATAAAAGGGTTGGATTTGGCAGCCTTTAAAACATCTTGATAAGTCAGACCTTCTTGAGAAAAAGCGTTTGTCAAACCTTTTAAATTCGAAATATTTGTTTCCGAGAGCTGATTATTTTCAAGCCTTTGTGTATATTTTTTTCTGAATTCCGTGCTGTTGCCGCAAAAAGCTGCTGTTCGGGGGGGGGGCAATATTCCTGGTTTAATTATGTTCATATTTAATATAAATCAGAACAAAATTTTTTTTGCTGATTTATATTTAAAGAATTTACAACTCTTATCATTAAATCGTTCCAGTTTTCATTTTTACCGAGTCTGAAAAGTTTTACACTGTCGTACCAGTCGCAATGAGATAAATCCATATGCCATCTCCAATTATAATTATAAGGCAGAAGAACAATACAGGGTTTTCCCATAGCACCTGCAAGGTGGGCAAGAGATGTGTCACTGCAGATTACCAGATCAACATTTTCAAGTGCACCAGCAGTATATGAAAAGTCTTTAAAGCTTTTACTCAAGTCAGTTATATCATATTTGGAGTTAAGTTTTTCAAATTCTTCAGAGCCTTCGAAAGTCTGTGCGGAATATATTTTTACATTCGGCAGGTCAAAAAGAGGTGCAAAAGCTTCGACATTAATGACCCTGTCTGTTTCATAATACGTGTTTCCCTGCCACTTAATAGCAATCTTAAACTTGTCATTATCAAAAAAGTTTTCTTTATAGTATTGGATTTTTTCAGGCAGTGCCTTCAAATATTTATCATGACGCATAAATATTTCATTATTTTTAAGACCTAACACATAAGGTGCGCTTAAAAACGGCAAGTGGACATCAAAATCAACTTTATCCTCATCGTAAAACAGATCCATAACTTCAACATCTTTAAAATTTTCTCTGAAAAGCTGTGACAATTCCTTTTGAGGTTTTATAATTAATTTTTTGCATCGTTTTTGAAGTTCGGGTATATACCTTGCAAACATTATCATATCCCCAAATCCCGCTTCATAATAGGTGTATAATGTTTTATCCCGTATATCTTCACCTTGCCACAGAGGAGCTTTTTTCAATAAATTAGGATACGTTACCTGCTGCGACGTAATTGCGGTACCCCTGCAGAGTCTGTTTTCAAAATACTTTGTTCCTGTTTCGTAATCTTTAATCCTAAAGTAGCCGAGAGATAAAAAATATAGTACTTCTTTATCATCCGGTGTTATTTCATGGCATTTTTTGAAATATTCAATTGCTTTATTGGGGTTATTCAGGAACAGATACAAACTTGCCAAATTATAACAGGCTTTTTCGGATTTCGGGTTTAATTCAACGGCTTTGAGGTATGCCCGTTCTGCCTTTTCATACTCTATATTGTTTTTATAGGCAAGCCCGAGCAGAAAATAGATTTCAAAACCGCATTGTGCATCTAACAGGGCTTCTTCAAGAACTTTAATTTCTGTTTTGTAATCCGCTTTTGCTTCATAAACTCTTGCAAGATTTTCGTAAAAGTATGCGTCTTTTTTTATTGAAATTGCTTTGCTTATAAGTTTTTCAGCCTCGTCAAGATTGTTTTGTGATAATTTTATAATTCCCAGAAGATTTAGCGCCTGTGAATTGTCAGGTGTTGTGTCAATTATTTCTTTATAAAGTTTTTCAGCTTCTTCCAGCTGCCCGCAGCTGTGAAGTTTGAATGCTTTTCCAAGTAAATTGTTCATAAAATGATTATATACGTATTTCTTTAAAAAAATCAAAAAATCTCATGCATTTAAAGGATAAAATATGCCGAAATATGGTCTATCCTGATAATATACATCACGGGCATGCCTAAAATATCTGAAAGCATGCTCCAAAAGAGACAATATTACAAAATATTAACCAAACTTGAAGAAATGTAAAATCAGCTGAAATCATGTCGTCATCATGGTTTCGGGGAAAATTTAAAAGCGGAGGAAAGGTTATAAATAAAAAAGTTGTCCCCTCATGATGTATAGAGTACAATTAATAATATATTCAACTTCTTGTAGAGGTAGGATGATTATTTATGGAACATACGGTTAAAGAAAATCTTTTACAAATACAGGAAGAAATCGCACCTTATAAACCAAATATTATCGCAGTTACAAAATATTTTGATGAAACCGCTGTAATTAACGCATATAATGCAGGATTAAGAGATTTCGCAGAATCAAGAGTAATTGAGGCAATCACGAAGATTAATAATCTTCCCGCGGATGTAAGAAATAATTCAAGGTTCCATTTCATAGGACATCTTCAAACCAATAAAGTTAAAAAGGCTGTAGCGAATTTTGATTATATACATTCCGTAGATTCATATAAACTTGCAAAAGCTATATCGGATGAAGCTCAAAACACAGGGAAAGTTCAGAATATTCTTCTTCAGGTTAATAACGCAGATGAAGTTCAGAAATTCGGGTTTTCCAAACAGGAAATTTTCGACATTTTTATCTCAATAAAATCGCTTCCCAATATAAACATTGCAGGATTGATGAATATGGCTCCGCTAGGCGCGCCGGAAGATGAATTAAACAGGCTGTTTGAAGAAGTTGCACAAATCAGAAATAAGCTTGAAACAGATTTTAACTGCTCTCTAAAAGAACTTTCAATGGGAATGAGCCAGGATTACAAAATTGCGGTTAAGCACGGTGCAACAATGTTAAGGATAGGTAGAAAATTATTTATATAGTAAGATAAACGGAGGAAAAACGGTGGCAGTAGTAACAGACAAAATTAAATCAGTAGTAGATTTTTTAGTAAAAGGATTTGAACCGAGAGAAACTATTTTTGATGAAATGGCTCAGGAAGTTGATGAAGATTATCCTGTTCAGGATAATTTGGCACTTCAGCCCGAGTATTCATTCCAACAGCCTTCAGTTGACAGAACAAACGATATTAAAGTTGTAAGTCATCCTAACTTTAAAGGTTATGAAGTTAAAGTTATGGAACCGCGTTCTTTCGAAGATGCTGCTACTATTGTTCAACATCTCAGAAACAGAAAGACAATCGTTTTAAACCTTCATCTTTTAGATAAAGAACAATCACAAAGAACAATTGACTTTGTTTGCGGTGCTGCTCACGCTCTTGACGGCAAACCTCAAAAAGTCGGTGATTTAGTATTTGTATTTACTCCGAGCAACGTTACTTTGTCTGTTGACGTTAATGCTAACCAGAATAAATTTAATGACTCATTGTGGAGAGCTCCTTTACAATAGTCAAAATAATATGAGAAAGAGAGAGATAGTTGAATAGGAGGCATTTAATGCCTCTTTTTTTTATTTATATTATTGAAATAGTCAGGAACTTTTGATATAATAAATAAAGAAAGGAGCTATTTATGAAATTTTTTAGATTATTTAAATGTCGGGGGGGGGGGCGTTTCTTAGCTTCTTCTCACGCGTTTACACTGGCAGAAGTGTTAGTAACACTTGGGATTATAGGTGTTGTCTCCGCAATGACAGTGCCTTCTTTAATGCAAAATCATCAAAAAAAGACTTATGTAACTCAATTACATAAAGTTTATAATGAGATTTCGCAGGCGGTAACGATGTATTTGACCGATAAAAATGCTCTAAATCTTACCGAGGCAGGTATTAATTCGAATGCTAAAGCACAGGAATTTATTACTGATTACTTTAAGATTGTTCAAACTTGCGAAAATTCATTAACTCCTTGCTTCGCGAATTCATATAAATACTTAAATTCAACTGATGACGTAAATGTTTTGGATGGTCACAGCAGTACATCTTTTGTTCTGGCAAACGGTGCGTCAGTACGTCCAATTTATGTAAATGACGGTAAAATAAGCAAAGTTATGAATATTCTTGTCGATACTAACGGGCAAAAAGGTCCTAATATACTTGGCAGAGATACTTTTTATATGGCAGTATACAGCAGCGGGGCAATTGATACTTTTAATTACAATGCTGTTTCGCTTCCTTTGACGGAAGATGAAAGAAATAGTGCGGATGCTAACTGGAAGCCTTTCGGACAAATTCTTAACGATAACTGGGAGATGAATTACTAGATATTCAATTTGCTTAAAATTAAATATTATGCTATATTTTCTTCGTTATGGAAATGAAAAATTTTGCAGTTTGTTATAATCAGGAAATATCACATTCTGTTGAAGTAAAAGATAAACTCGTCACAATCCTTTCAAGTAAAGGCATAAATACAACAGTTTTAAATATTGACGGTCTTAAAGAGGGTTTTGATTTTGTCTTTGTAATCGGAGGCGACGGAACAATTTTAAAAACCACAAGATTTTATGCAAAATATAAGACGCCGATTTTCGGGATTAATCTCGGGCGCCTGGGGTTTCTTTCGCAGTCCTCAAAAGAAGATATAGAAAAATCTGTTGATGAAATTTTAGACGGAAAGTTTGTCGTTGAGGATAGAATAATGCTGCAAAGCTCTGATTTTACGGCATTGAATGATTTTGTAATCAAAGGCCGCGATTTTGGCAGAACTTCAAGATTTTCATTAAAAATAAACGGTAAATACGTTTGCGATTATCTGGCAGACGGAATAATTGTTGCTACCCCTACAGGCTCTACTGCATACGGACTTTCAGCAGGCGGACCTGTATTAAATCCTGCTTTAAAAGCCTTTGTAATTGTTCCTATATGCCCGCATACCCTTACTGCAAGACCGATTGTAGTTCCTGATTGCGAAAAAATTACGGTATGCACGGATGATAAGGCTAAATATGTTTTATCCACAGACGGACAGGAACTGTACGAATTCAGTTCGGAAATTGAAATTACAAAATCCGATTATACCGCAAAACTTGCTCTGCTTGAAAATTCTGAGTTTTATTCGATTTTAAGAAATAAACTTCACTGGGCAATGCCTCCGGCTTATGTTAAATAATATTAAGGGCATGCCGTTTTTCTTATTATATTTGCAATACAGCGATTTATATTAAATTTTGTTCATAATTACAGGTAAATTATTGTACTTTTTTTCTATTTAAAATAGTATGTTATTATACTATTGTAGATAGACAACTATACAATTACATAAAAGAGGTAAAAAAGTGGAAAATTTCGTATCAGATATCTTTGCTAAAAAAGATGAAACAACAAGCAATGATCAAACTCAAAGGTCTCCAATTAACCCTACCAACATCAAAGTTATCGGTGTCGGCGGCGGCGGCGGT
>ULKF01012712.1_pt1 | contig 37847 bp, 42 predicted proteins | sample 1951071 | NCBI WGS metagenome assembly ULKF01 (sample SAMEA4835492, study PRJEB28245) | human gut metagenome | biome: gut microbiome; material: fecal sample | place: Denmark | collected 2008
TTTTTCTCCTTTATTTATAAAATACTTTGCAATTTCAGATACAACAGGTGTTTTTCCGACACCGCCGGTGGTAATATTTCCTACGGAAATAACATAAGCATCAACTTTTTTCGGTTTTAAAATATTTTTATCATAAAGCTTGTTTTTTAAACCGCTTCCTATTCCGTAAAATACTGACGCAAACTGCAAAAGGTTCACGAGTAAACCTTTTGCAGCTTTATTATAATGTATTTTAGTAATTTCTGTTTTTATTTTTTGCATAATCCACATTCAAGCAATATTTCAGCCAGTCTTTTACCCCGTTTTTTTTCTTCATCGCTTGGTTCTCGATAAAATCTTTCAACGAATTCGTTAACTTTCCAGTTTTCACCTTTTTTTAAAATTCGTTGTGTACACAAAAATTCATCAACAATTTCATTTCCGTATTGTTGTTTTAAATTGTTAATGCTGCCTTGCTTTTTTGCACTGACATATTTGTTAAGTTCTACAAAAGTTTTATAGTCAATACTGCCAAAATGTACATTTAAGTTGTTGATTTTCATATTAAAACATTAACCTCCAAAGTAAAAATCTCTTATTCAGTTTTTCAGAGAATTTGCGTAAATTGCAGGTGGTAACCCTTGTATTTTCCAGAATTGTTTGTAATTCCGTTTTCTTTTCTGGGGTTAATTTGTTGACCGTATCAAGAGTTGTTGAGATATCAACCATTGCGGTATTAACATTTGCTACTGCCATATTTATATCTTTTTTCAACTGGTCATCTTTTGTCAGAGAATTGACATAACCGCTGATTTCATTTACGTTATGGGTTATTGCTCTTAAATCTTCTGCCATCTGCTGAGCTTCTTCTTCGTTTCCGAAAAGTTTATTCAAATTTTGCGATAGTTTATCAACGGAACTAGCCGTAGAATACATTGCAGACTTAAATTGCGGATCACCGATAATGTTATTTATATTATAAGAAAGCATATTAAAGTCTGTAGTGGCTTTATCCATCATAATCATTAACTGTCTTAAATCTCCGCTGGAATCATCTATAAGTCCGTTAAGTTTGCCCATTGTAACGCTGGTCTGACCTGTTAATGAGTTAATATTTTGAACAGACATTTTTAACTCTGCAATAACCTGATCAGATAAAAGATCGTTGATTTTTTTGTTTGTTTCTGTTAAGGATTCTGCGGCCCTGTACTGCCAATCCATAAAGTCAGCTATCCTCATGGGTTCTATTATTGTATAAGGTGATGTTTGCTTCGGATAAGGCAGAGTGACATCATCTAGAGTTGAGATAAGAAGCTTATTTGTTCCTTTTTCCCGTACAACTTTTCCCTTTAAAAATTCCGGAAGGATTAAGCCAGGTAAATTAATTACATAATCAACTTTATAAGCGTAATTTGTTTTAATGCTGTCTTTTACGGAATATGGCACTATATCTTTTGAAACAACTTCTATATTTTTAATTTTACCGACATCATAATATTTTTGGTCCAACTTCATTTGAACATCGTCATCTTTATAAAGAATATCTTTATTAAGCATAGGAATGAAAACTGTTCTTGTTTTAGGCGGAGTAATTTCAAGGAAAAGTTCCCCGATAAGACCTGATTGTTGAATGGAAAACATAGAAGCCTTCGGAATTTCAACATTAGGTTCTGTTATAACAAATTTAACTTTAACGTAACTGTTTTCGCCGTTAATTACAGGGGTAATTTCTTCAACCTGTCCGACCCTCAGCCCCATCATCTGAACACCTGCACCGGGGCGCATCCCGTTTACATCTTTAAAATTGATTTCTACCCTGTCGGCAGAAGAAAAAGTGCGGCCTTTAACTTTGAAAACAACTCCTATAAGAAGCACTAATGCTAAAAGTGTTAAAAGTCCTACTTTAAAAGATGATGAAAATTTCATTTGATGCCTTTCCTACTTTTACATTATTGTAGCAAAAACAACAAATTTGTGCAAAATTATTAATTATAAATAGTTCGCTAAAATATTTCTTACGTAATTTTGAGTTTCTTTGTAGGGAGGAACTCCGTCATATTTATCAACCGCTCCGGGACCTGCATTATATGCAGCGAGTGCAAGAATAACATTACCGTTATATTTATTCAGCATTGATTTCAAATATTTAACGCCGCCTTCAACATTTTGTACAATATTATAAGGATCCTGCACGCCCAAATTTTTAGCAGTAGAAGGCATTAACTGCATTAACCCCATAGCACCTGCTTTAGACTTCGCATTTGGATTAAATCCTGATTCCTGCTTAATTAATGCTTGGACTAATTTTTCATCAACCCCGTGTTTTTCTGCAACCTGATTAACAACGTTTAAAATTTGGGATTTTGAGGCTGTTGTTGTATTTGCCTGTGCTGACATTATTTCCTGTAAAGCTGTGTTTAAGCTTGTTTGAGGAGTTTGATTTATTATATTTGCATTAACCTGTTTTAATTGCGGGTTTAAAAGCAGTGTCCCGAAATTCGATTTGGTTGTTGCTTGCAAAACTTTTTCAAATGAAGGTGAATTTGTTTGAGTATTGTTAGGATACAGTGCATCAAGCGGATTTTTAGGTTCGTTTGTTAAGTTGTTTACCTTATTGGTAATCTGTGCATAACGCTGCATTGCCTGCGCCTGTCCGCCTGTATTTAATAAATTTTGAATAAAATTAGAAAACATTTTACCCTAACTACCTCTCTCCAATTATATTTTACATATAATCGGATTTTTCCGTATCCTCTATTTGAATTAATGATTTTTAAAATAATGTCAATTTATAAACATACAGTCGCCGTAAGAGAAAAAGCGGTACTTATTTTCTATTGCTTTTTGGTAAGCTTCAAATATAAAATCCTTGCCTGCAAGTGCACTTACAAGCATTAAAAGTGTTGATTTCGGCAGGTGAAAATTTGTTATAAGCTTGTCAATAACCTTAAATTCATACGGAGGATAAATAAAAAGTTCCGAATGATCATGGCAGGCTTTTATACAGCCGTATTTTTGATAAGCTGTTTCAAGTGTTCTGACTGTAGTTGTGCCCACTGCTACGATTTGTTTCCCCTCTTTTTGGGCTTTGTTAATTTGTTCTGCAGCTTTTTCGGAAATTTCAAATGTTTCCGAGTGCATTTTGTGGTTCTCGACATTTTCGCATTGTACAGGCCTGAATGTGCCCAATCCGACGTTTAAAGTAACATAAGCAAGTTCTACGCCTTTATCCTGAAGCTTTCGAAGTATTTCGTTCGTAAAATGCAATCCTGCCGTAGGTGCGGCAACAGAGCCTTCATCTTTGGCATAAACTGTCTGATATCTTTCAAAATCAAGCTTTCTTAAATCATCGTTTTGAATTTTTCTTTCAATATATGGAGGGAGCGGAATTTGTCCGTTTCTGTGAAGAACATCAAGAACATTATTCCCGTCAAAGATTAGTTCAACAAGCCATTCTCCGTTTTCTTCAAGTCGTTTAAGAGCCTTGACGGATAATTCGTCGCTTATTTTAATTATAGTATCAGGTTTAACTCTTTTTGACGGCTTAATCAGCACATCCCACAAGCGTAGCCCTTGCTCCGCTTGTTTCAGCAGAAATACTTCGATTTTAGCCCCTGTATCTTTATAACCTATAAGGCGTGCCGGAAGAACTTTTGTATTGTTCATTACAAGAAGCGTATTTTCATCCAGTAAATCTGTAATATCGTAAAAATGCTTATGAAAGATGGTTCTATCCTTACGGTTTAGAACCATCATTTTAGAGTTCTCTCTTTTATCCGCAGGCATCTGCGCGATTAATTCTTCAGGTAAGTTGTAATCATATTCGGATAGAAGCATTTTATTTTATTCTTTCGGTTCAATTTTTTTTGCGCTTGCAATATCAGAATCTGTTACGATATTTTTTGTACGTTCCTGTTCCATGTCAATTTGTTTGTTAACAATAACTGTCTGTAATATTTGAATGATATTGCTTGTAACAAGATACAATAAAACACCGGCAGGAATAGGAATAATTACAAATGTACCTATAATCATAATAGGCATAAATGTTCCCATTGATTTTTGAATAGCTTCCTGTGTCGGATCCATAGCTCCATCTTTAGTTTTTTGAGAAGCCATCATAACTTTTTGCGAAGCAAACATTGTAAGTGCAAATAAAGCTATTAAAACAAATACATCCCAGTGGAAAGCTCTTGAAGTAGCCGTTGTCGGAACCGATGCCGCTAAAACACTTCCCTGTTTTGTAAATGTAACTTTTTCAATTTCTTTATTAGTCATGTCAGTAACTGCAATTTCAGCTTTTTCAATTTGGTCAAGCTGTGCAAATTTTAAGTTCAAATGATCCAAATCTACTTTGAAATCAATATTTTCACCCGGTTTAAATTCACCTTGAATTTCAATAGCTTTGTTCGGATCTTTAACTTTAACATTTTCTAAAGTTTCATCCGGCAGATAAACCGTTGCGGTTTTCCCAAGGGTGAACGTATCTCCCTGAGATACTCCGAAACTTCCGTCAAAAGAGCGTCCTGCGGTGGCTCTTAAAGTCGTATCAAGTCTGCTTAAAAAGCCGAATGATGTATCTCCTGCTATTTGAATAAACTGCGGACTCATTAAAGCTGAATATAAAAGAATGAAAATTGGCAATTGAATTAACAGTGGCAGACAACCGCCCATAGGGTTAAACTTATGTTCTTTGTAGAATTCCATAAGCTTTTGCTGCATTTTTTGCGGGTCGCTTTTGTATCTGTCCTGAATAGCCTTAATTTTTGGTTGTAAATTCTGCATCATTTTCATAGAACGCTGCTGAGAAACGTTCAAAGGCCACATAGCAAGTCTTATAACAACAGTCAATAATATAATAGCAATCCCGTAATTCCCTACAATAGAAGCCAATGCTTTTAATGCTTCAATGGTTAAAGTTGTAAAATCCAATTTCCCTAATCCTCATTTAATAGTGTAAAATCTCTCTCTTAAAACTTTATTATAAAAGAAAGGTCAAGTCAACAAATTGTAAATATAGCAATTTTTTTTATGTTCATGTTTTTATATAAGTGTAAAAAAGTTTGGAAAGGGAAAATTTATGTTAGAGGCAATTGGAAACTATCAATCAGCCGTTAATTTTCTGTCTAAGCCCTTATGCGGCGGATTAAACGGTGGTGTCTGCGGGGGGGGGGCAGTTTAACAGCTTCCAAACCCGACGAATTTGTAAAACAAGATAAGAAAGAGGATAATAAAAAGCTTACAACAGGGCAAAAGGTTGGTATAGGTGCAGGAATTCTGGCATCAGGCGGAATTATTGCTGCGGCGATACTGTCAAAAGGTAAAACTTTAAAACCGGCAAATTTTGCAGAGCATATTGAATTTGTAAAAGCAAATACAATGGAAGAAGCCGTTGAATTTGCAAAGAAGAATTTCGGAATAAAGAAGTTTGACCTTGGTGATGATTTAGAGTTTGCCAACTGGGTAAATGAAGGACTTGCAAATATTAATAACAGATTTAAAGGTAAGGCTAATATGCCAGAAAAAGTTATTTTCGATGAAAAATTTTTTACTAAAAAACCAAAAGCCGCAGCTTATTGCTCTAAAATATCTGATACAATCGCTTTTAATAAAGAATATTTCAGCGATAAATTAATAACTAAAGTGAAACATAATTTGGAATTAATATTTCCTGAATATAATCCTGAGAAACATGAATTTAAAAATCTCGTTGTACATGGTGAGGATACAAATATTAAAAACAAGCTCGCACAACATTATTTTAAAATACTTGAAAATCCTGATAAATACACCAGATTTGATGCTATGAATGCAGATATGTTGTTTGATGATTATGTGGCAGCAATAAAATTTTCAGAAAAAAATCCTACACATTGGATTAAAAAATGTGAAGAAAATGAAAAAGTAAAAAAACTTCTGGAGAATAACGGTATTGATTTATCTGTACAGAATTTTAATAAATTATCTCAAGATGAAAAAGAAGCATTTATGAAGAAATTCTATTCAGTGTTAATAAAGAATAATGTGAATTTGACAGGTCATGCTTCTCACAGAGGAAACAGCAAATTTGATGATTTGTATCATGAGATGGGACATTTGCTTCATAATAAAAATACCTGTTTAAAGGATAGTTTTTGGGGCAGGTTGTCTACAAAATCAACAAAGGCTTTTATGGCTGATAAAGAGAAACTTAAGACTGCAGGTAAAATTTCTTGGTATGCGCAAAAAAATCCTCAAGAATTCGTTGCGGAATGCTTCAATGCACTTTGTGCAGGCAGTAAACTTCCTGATGATGTCATGAAAATGTATGAATATTACAAAGGTCCAAAGTTGCCTGATATGTAAATACATATAACAAAAAAAGCTTGACCTAAGTCAAGCTTTAATAAATGGTCGGGATGACACGATTTGAACGTGCGACCCCCTCGTCCCAAGCGAGGTGCGCTACCAAGCTGCGCCACATCCCGACGACCAGATTTATTAACTTTCGGTCTTTTGGCTTGCTTGGTAGCGTCGCTACCAAGTCCCTCCTTCATTTTCGATACTTAATCGAAAATGCGGAGTCCTTGCCACATCCCGATAATTATTTAATTTTCAAATATTAGGACTACCGCCTCTAATGAAACACGCCTACAGCAAAATTAATTGTAGGATAAACAAATTTTGCAGTCAAGAGTTTATTGTTTTTTACTTTCTATAATACTTTGTTTTGCGGCTACGCCAAGACCTAACCCTGCGATTACGTAAGTTAACCAGGCAAAGAAATAATTTCTTCTTAACGGTTTAAGATTTACTGTTTTTCCGAGCGTTTCTTTTGCCGCTTTTACACCTCTTATTGAAGCAAGACCTTCTTCGATAATTGTAGGCAAAAATGCGGCAAAACCTATAACTCCTGCATTTCTCTCAACAAAATTTGGTTTATTATCATCACGTCTGAATAATCCGTTAAGCATTACAATTGCAGTCGGGACAGCTGACACAAACATTCTTGATTTTTGAAGAAATTTTAAAAATTTACCTTTATGAGCATTTATTGCGTGTCCTAATTCGTGTAAAATTAATGAAGGTTTCTTTTTAGGCGCAACGGCGAGTTTGAATTGATCTGTATAAAATGCGTTTTCACCTCGAGCAACAGGCTTTAAGGCTTCTTGTAATGCAGTCGGGTAATTCTTTATGTTATCTGCATCTATAAAATCCACAGTAACATTAAGTTTATTTTTACTCACCATATTTTCTGCTGTTTTGTGAACATTTTCTGCTGTCGTAAATTCTTTACCCTGCATAAGTTTAGTTCCGCACCATTCTGAAGCTTTATGCAGAAACAGCGCGAATGCCTGCAACAAACCTGCTGTTAAGACAGTTTTTTCCGTATTCGGAGTATACGGCTCTTCATAAGAAGCAAAACGCGTATGACTATTATCACAATTAAGATAATAATTGTAATTATTTCTATAATCAGTTTTTACACAACTAAGACCGTTCACTATATTAGTAAAACATATAAAGCTGAAAAATTGCTAAATATTATTCATCTATTTTGCTAAACATATCTTTATCTGCTCCGCATATAGGACAGGTCCAGTCATCAGGCAAATCTGCAAACTTTTTGCCTTCTTTTTCTTCATCGTAAATCCACTGGCAAACGTCACATCTGTATTTCATATTTTTCTCCTTTTGTGTTATAATAATTTCTATGAAACATATATTTGAAACTAAAGTTTATTATTCGGATACCGATGCCTACGGAGTTGTCTGGCATGGTGCATATTTAAGATGGCTTGAGAAAGGCCGCGTTGATTTATGTGATGCACTCGGGCTTGATCTTGTCACTTTGAAAAAGTCCGATATTCTCCTGCCTGTGACAAATATGAATGTCAGATATAAGGCATCGGCTAAACTCAATGATACTGTTATTATTGAAACCCGGATTGAAAAATACAATAGCTTGTCGGTTACATTTAAGCAGCTAATTAAATCAAAAGAAACGGAAAAGGTGTTCATTGAAGCCTTATTTGATGTTGTCGCAATTAATGAGGCAGGAAAACTGTACAGAAGATTACCTGAAGAAATTGTTCAAGCATTTAAAAAGGATGATGAAAAATGTCCGGTGTGCGTTTAAATAAATATATAGCATCATCAGGGTTATGCTCGCGCAGAAAAGCCGATGAACTTATTGAACAGGGCGCAGTCAGCGTTAACGGTAAACCAGTGACAGAATTAGGTTTTCTTGTTCAGCCTAAAGATAAAGTTTTTGTGAATAAAAAACTTATTTCACCTGCTAAACATCAATATTACAGGTTTTATAAACCTGCAGGATATATTACGACAAGAGAAGACGAACAAGGCAGAAAAACAATATATGACCTTCTTCCAGAAAATATGTTCAGCCTGAAACCTGTCGGAAGATTGGATAAAGATTCTACAGGGCTTTTGATCCTTACAAACGATGGTGATTTGATTAATGAATTAACTCATCCTTCAGTAAAGGTTCCGAAAGTCTATCTTGTAACAATTAATTCTTCTATTCACAGACATGAGCTTGAACAACTGGCAAACGGTATTGAACTTGAACCCGGGAAAACAGCTTATGCTGATATTCAGGTGCTTGCCATGGACAGCAGTCATACAGAAATGCAGATTACCTTATATCAAGGAATGAACAGACAAATAAGAAAAATGTTTAAGCATATAGGCTATGAGGTCAAGACTCTTAAGCGTATACAACATGCCACTTTGACGCTGGACGGACTTAAACGCGGAGAATATAAACCTATTAAGCCTATTCAAATCAAGGAATTAAGAAACTTTTTAAACAGGATTTCGAAAAAGTGAAAAGAATAGCTATATGCGGAAATATTGCATCAGGAAAAACTACAGTACAAAAGATATTGGAAGAACAGGGATACAAAGTTCTTGATACAGATGAAGTCGCAAAAAAATTTTTAACTGTTAAAAATACAAAGCTTTACAATACATTTAAAGATTATGACGTATTCGAAAACGGGGAATTTTCACGCTATAAAGTAGCTCAGTTGATTTTTTCTAATGAGGACGCGCGCTTAAAAATTGCATCAATAATGCATCCTCAAATCGCAGAAGAAATTGAAAAATTTTTTCAGGCAAACAAGTCGGACGATTTGTTATTTGTCGGTATTCCTTTGCTTTTTGAAGCCAATATGCAGTCTATGTTTGACAAAATAATATTTGTATACACTGATGATGATATTCGCCTTAAAAGACTTTTAAAACGTAATAATTATACTGTTGAGCATGCAAAAGCGCGTATAAATTCTCAGATGCCCCAAACAGAAAAAGTTGAATTAAGTGATTATGTTATAAATAACAATAAAGATTTGCATAGTTTAGAAGCTTCAGTAAATATGGTTTTAGGCAATATAACTTCTGTTATCTGACACAGGGGCAAATACCCTTGCACCTTGTCTTATGTTGTTTGTAACACCGTCGCTTGCGGCTTGTCCGTTGCCTAATGTAATTTCTACATGACCGTATTTACTGCTGTAGCCTGAAACTCCTTTGTCATAAACAAGAACACACCCTGCGGGCAAAGTTGATAAATCAAGTCCTGCCGTCGAAATTTCTTTAAAATTAGGGTTTCTTTTCAGTATGTTTGCGCACTCATATGCATCGCCATATTCATATTTCCCCAGACCTGCATTATCTATTGCTCTTTTTACATAAGTTGCACACTGTTTTGTGAAACCTACTGTATTTTTTGCGGCGATATCCGCTAAACGTTTTCCGGCTTTGGCGTTGTAATCTGCTTTTTCAAGAGTTTCAGATTTGTTGGAGTTTGCGGAACTTGTACTTAATGTTTTGTTTACCCCGCTTTTTGCCTCAGTACGATAATTTAAATTTATGTTATTCAGAGAGTTCAACAATTTATTTGTGAAATTTGTAAAATTATAACTTGCTAATGATGTTTGAGAATTCGGAGTAAAATTAAAAGATGTGGTATATAACGACTGATTAAACAATCCTGATGACATGTATGAAGTGTTAAAATTAACTAAACTCACAATATATCCCCTTAATTTTCCTCTATACATATATAAAGTAATTTTTAATTAAAAAATTGCTTTTATTGTTAAGAAAATTAAACAGGTATAAACACATAAGTATTATCTGACGGTTCAATTTTTTCGGTGATAATATCACTGCAGGCTCTGCCGTCACCGAGTGTAATTTCAACATGTCCGTCTTTTCCGTATCCGCCGTCATATCTGTCATATACAATTATGCAGCCTGCAGGAAGTTTAGACAAATTTTCTCCTGCTATTTTAGTTTCTTCAAAATTTGGATTTGCACGGAGAATATATTTACAGTATTCTCCATTCCCGTTAATATATGCTCCGAGCCCTGTATCTCTAATTGCTTCTTTTACATATCTTGCACAAAGAGGGTAATCCCTTTGCTCCGGTAAGCCGTCAAGTACTCTTTGTGCAAGCCGCTCTCCGTTTTTCTTATTGTATTCAATCCCGTTAATTTTTATACGGGATGCTGTCTCTTCTTTAGTTAATGTATCTACACTTTTACCTCTAATTACGAGCGAATCTGATAATTTCGGACATGCATAGTTTGCTTGATTCCATATAGAATCAGTCCTTTTTGTTTGAAAACTTTGAAAAGGGATTGCAGGCATAAAAAAGTTAGGCATGAAAAAATTCATGAACGGAAAGTTAAAATTATAGGCACTGTAAAAGTATCCGTAACTGAACAAATTATTTCCCTTTATATTTCCCCTGTTATAAATATAAAGTAATTTGTTCTAAAAAAATTGCGCATTTTTAAAGTTTTATTAATACGGCTTCAGCTTTGCCCATATCAATCATTTCAAAAGGTTTTTCGTTGTCAGATGTAATTTCATAATCGTCTTCAGCAAGCTCAAATATTTTATCAATATCTGCCTGACCGTTAAAAAGATAGAATTTATTTACATTTTTCATGTAAAGCCCGAACGTATTCGCCTTTTTCAGCTGTTTTAAAAACTCTTTTTTTATTTCATTTTTTGAAAAACCGTCGAATGTAAAGTCTTTTACCAGGTCGCAGTCTTTTTTTAATGTTTCCAGTAAAACATAAGGCTCAATCCATTTTTTTATTATTTTATTCATTTAAACCTCTGTTGTTTCCTGTGATTTAAACTGCATTTCATATAAATATTTGTATTTGCCGTTTTCAATATTCATTAATTCGTCATGAGTACCGAGTTCAGCCAGCTCACCTTCATTTATTACCGCAATTCTGTCTGCATTCTTAATTGTAGATAACCGGTGAGCGATTACAAAAACCGTTTTGTTTTGAATTAGGTTATCAAGTGCCTTCTGTACAATTGCTTCTGATTTGTTATCCAGAGCTGATGTTGCTTCATCCAGAATTACGATCGGCGCATCTTTAAGCATAGCACGTGCGATTGCCACACGCTGTCTTTGCCCGCCGGACAAAGTTGTTCCGCGTTCCCCGACAAATGTATCCAAACCGTTTTCAAGGGTATGTGCAAATTCGTCTAAATGAGCCATGGCAACAACTTTTTCGATTTGTTCTTCTGTTGCATTTTCATTACCCATTAATATATTTTCTTTAATTGTACCTGTGAATAAGAAATTATCCTGAAAAACAAAGGAAATATTATTTCTTAAAGTTTGTAAATCAAATTTTCTGATATCAATTCCGTCAAACTCTATGGAACCTGTTTTAACATCATAAAATCTCGGCAAAAGACTTACAACAGTACTTTTCCCGCCGCCTGAATTACCGACAAGCGCAATTGTTTCGCCTTTGTTAATATGAAGATTAAAGTTTTTCAAAACGGGAGTACCTTCTTCATACTCAAAACAAACATTTTTGAAATCTATTGAGTTGTTTAAACCTTTTAATTCAACAGGTTGAGCAGGAGTTTTAATATGCGGCTGCAAATCAAATAATTCAAATACACGGCTCATTGCAACAAATACGTTTTGAAGGTTTGTAAGAGTATTTCCGAGAGTTTTTGTCGGCTTATAAAGCAGGAGCAGCGAAGTCACAAATGATGCAAAACTTCCCGCAGTCATTTGTCCTGAAAGTATTAAATGGTTTCCGTACGCCATAACAAGCGCAATCCCGATAGAACATACAAAATACATAATCGGCGACATCCATCCTACACGTTTTGTTAAAGACATTGCAAGGTGGAATTGTTCCAAAATCTGATTATCAAATTTTTCATTCTGGTCATTTTGAAGGTTATATGCAGTCATTATTTTGTTTCCTGCAAATGTTTCGTTAAAATTGGTTGTCATATTGCCGCCGACAACCATTGTTGCGTTAGAAACTTTTTTAATTCTTTTGCGAATAAGAGTAACGGGTGTAATTGCAATCGCCATTATTGTAACGCCGATTATTGCAAGTTTCCATGAATTGTATAATAAAACTCCGACAAGTCCTACAAGCCCGAAAAAAGTTGCAATAAATGATTTCAGCATATCAATAATGTTTCTTGAAGCTGTATCCGGATCAGATAAGAACCTTGTTAAAACAATACCGGATGAATTTACATCAAAAAATTGAGGATCCATGGATGTTAATTTCTTAAACAAATCTTTTTTTAGTGACATGGAAATTTTTTGCCCTGTCCAATCCGTAAGATAATTGCTTAAGTATTTTAACACTCCCTGAAAAAGCGCAAAAGCAACAATACCGAAAGGAATTATTGCGGCAAGAAATGCCTGAGAATGAACGGTTATTCCCAAATACGACCATGTGTGCTCAGGGTTTCCGTTAACAACAAAATCTAAATACGGTTTAAGAGAAAGTGCAACAACACCGTCAAGCAAGCCTAAAGGTATTGCTATAATCAGATTTATAACAGAACGTCCCAGAACAGGTTTAATGTAAGGAAAAATTTTTCCTAACAAATATTTATAATTAAAAGCATCTTTAGATACCGTATTTTGTAATTTATAATCCATGCATATCCCTCTCTTAAAATATATATTTATATTATCTCATAAAAAAAATTTTTGTGTTATTCTATTATTAATAAGGAATTAAAAGGAGTAGAGATGAAGATTTGCGTTATAGGAACAGGTTATGTCGGATTAGTTGCAGGAACATGTCTTGCCGATATGGGAAATGAAGTAATCTGTGTAGATAATGATCTGGAAAAATTAAAAAAACTTGAAAACGGGATTGTTCCTATTTATGAACCGGGTTTGGAAGAACTTATTAAAGCAAATGTTATGGAAGGCAGATTGAATTTTTCGTCGGATTTGGCTGATGCGGTAAAAAAATCTCTTGTCTGCTTTATTGCGGTAGGTACTCCTCAAAGCGAGGACGGTTCTGCTGATCTTCACTATGTAGAACAGGTTGCCGAAAGTATAGGTAAAGCAATCGACAGCTATAAAGTTATAGTGGATAAGTCAACGGTGCCTGTCGGAACAGCTGACAGAGTTACGGAAATTATAAAAAAACATTATTCCGGAGAATTTGATGTTGTATCAAATCCCGAGTTTTTAAAACAAGGAGCTGCTGTTGATGATTTTTTAAAGCCTGACAGGGTGGTAATAGGCTCAAATTCTTCTAAAGCTACAGCAATTATGCAGGAAGTTTATGCTCCGTTTTTCAGGACTGCAAGCAGATTTGTAATAATGGATGTTAAATCTGCCGAAATGACTAAATATGCCGCAAATTCGTTTCTGGCAGTAAAAATTTCTTACGCAAACGAAATCGCAAATATTTGCGAAGCGGTCGGGGCTGACGCTGAAATGGTTCGTATCGGTATGTGTTCCGATAAACGTATAGGCTCTCAATTTTTATTTCCCGGGCTGGGGTATGGCGGAAGCTGTTTCCCGAAAGATGTAAAGGCGCTTTTAAAAACTGCAAAAGATAATAATTGTTCTCATCGTTTAATTGAAGCTGCCGATGAAGTGAATAAAGAACAGAGAGTGATTTTTATAAATAAAATTTTGCGCAGGTTTGGTGCTGATTTGAGCGGAAAAACATTTGCTGTTTGGGGATTGACATTTAAGCCAAAAACCAATGATATGAGAATGTCACCTTCTATTACGATAATTAATGCGTTGCTTGAACTCGGTGCTAAAGTAAAAGCATTTGACCCTAAAGGTTTTGAACAGGCAAAAAATATTTGGGGTGACAGGATTATTTATGCAAAGAATTCTTATGATGCTCTGGGAAATGCGGATTGCCTGCTTCTTTTAACGGAATGGAACGAGTTTAGACGCCCTGATTTTGACAAAGTTAAAGATTTGATGAAATCTCCTGTTATTTTTGACGGAAGAAATCAATATGATGGGGAACGTCTTATTCAAAGAGGCTTTGAATATACCTGTGTCGGAAAAAGAACGGCGAAAGCTTTAAATGTCAGATAATTTGTCAAAGGCGTTCAGTTTATTTATTTCGATATTATGACCGCCTTTTTCTAAAATTATAAATTCTTTTAAGTTAACAGCTTTCTTAGCCAGTTCTTCCGTCGATTTTTGCGGTACTATCTTATCGTTTGATGAGTGTATTAAATATATAGGAGCATCTATATTTTTCATTTTTCTGTGTGTCTTAAAAATATTGTCAAGATGCTTGAGTATAGACGGAAATTTTTTAATTACATATTTTATTATTTTAGGTAATCTTATTGTTGCTCCTTTACTCAAGAGTTCAGCTTCGTTTTTCATAGAGTTAAACGGAGAAATTAGAACTAAAAATCTTAATTTTTTATTTTTTGAAGCGGTTTCAATAGCAGGAAAACTTCCCATACTGAAACCTACAACGCCTATATTTTCATTTGGAATACCGTTATTATTTAAATATTCTATAGCAGCCTTAGCGTTTTCATTAATTGTTTTTTCTGATATTTTCCCTGAGTTTTTTCCGAAAGAACCGTATTCAGGTGCTAAGACAGCATATCCTTTATCAAGAATTTTTTTGTACATTTCCTGATTTGAAGAAACATTTTGACCTAATCCGTGATAAAAAATAATATATTTTTTTGACTTGTCAGGATTTATATCCCATAGTTCCATGCTGTTTTTGCCATTTAAAAGGTTTAAAACTTTTAAATGCGGTTTAATTGTTTCATCTATCGGAAACCACCGGTTTTTGGATATGTAAGTATATCTGTCAAAAACTTTCTCCATGTAAAAATTAAAAGGAGAAAACTTGTTAAAAGTAGTGTTTAATCCCTTAAAATTTATATTTTTATTATTATTGTAATTCAGATTATAAATGGGATGTATCATTATTTTATCTTCTTAACTCTGGAAATATAAAAAAGACACTTTTAAAAAGTGTCTTTAAAATTTGGGCATGAAGAGACTCGAACTCCCACGCGTTAGCACTAGTTCCTAAGACTAGCGTGTCTACCATTCCACCACATGCCCATATTAAATTGTCAGTCAGTCCTCTCGGACTGAGGCGTGTCTACCACCTCTCACAAAACCTGTTTTGTATCTTGGTTGCTCGCATTTAACAGGTCTTCCGGCAAGGCTCAACGCCTTGACCGTTCGCCTTCAGCTCGCAATCCGCTCGGCAGAGTACCACATGCCTTTATTAAATTTTCAATCTCTCGGCTTTTCAGCACGTAAAAATAATTTACCCTGAACATTGCTCGATGTCAAGAGTTTTTATCAATTTTTTCCGGATGTGCAGAATTGGAAAGGATTATTTCGTAATATTCGTTTTTATCAATGTTTACACCCATATTCTTCGGGTCTGCAAATTTTTTCTTTTTGTTCTTATTTAATAATTTTTTGTAATCGCCTGCCATAATTCAATTATATTACAAAATTTTAAAAACCGCTTGAAATTTTTACACCTTTGTTTTACGATACTTTTACGTGCGTCGGTGTATTTGTGGAGCATCGATTAAAGGAATTTGATAAGTACGAAATATAAAGTTATAAAGGAATTGTGAAATGAACCCTATTATTGATGAATTGGAAAAATCTTATTTAAGAGAAAATCTTCCCGAAACTAATCCTGGCGATACTGTTAAAGTTTTCGTTAGAATTGTTGAAGGAAACAAAGAAAGAATTCAGGCTTTCGAAGGAACTGTTATTAAAAAACACGGTTCAGGCATTAATAAAACTATTACCGTTAGAAAAGTATTCCAGGGCGTTGGTGTTGAACGTGTATTCTTGCTGAACTCTCCGAGAATTGATAAAATTACGGTTCTCAGAAAAGGTGATGTAAGACGTTCTAAACTTTACTACTTAAGAGAACGTTCAGGTAAAGCAACTCGTATCAAGGAAAAAATTGAAAAAAGATAAGCTTCATATACACTGGTATCCGGGACATATTGCGAAAGCTGAAAAAAAACTTAAAGAACAGCTCTCTTTAGTGGATGCCGTAATTGAAGTTATTGATGCGAGACTGCCTTATTCAAGCAGTTATGATAATATTACGGGGCTTTTAGGTGAAAAGCCCCGTTTAATTTTGCTTAATAAAGCTGATTTAACCGACCCTGTCGAACTCAAAAAATTTATAAAAATATTAGAGGAGAAATCAGGCTTTCCTGTATTAAAATCAGATGCTAAAAATTCCAAAGATTTAAATTTTATTGTTAAAAAAGCCGTGGAACTTTCGGAGCCGAGAATTCAGGCATTGATAAAAAAAGGTCTTCTTCGCAGACCTGCACGGGTTATGGTTGTCGGCATGCCTAATGTAGGCAAATCAAGTATTATAAATAAATTAACAAGATCATCAAAAACCAAAACAGGAGCAAAAGCCGGTGTGACAAGGCAGCAGCAATGGGTAAGAATTAATCCTCAGCTGGATTTGCTTGATACTCCCGGGATTATTCCGATGAAGCAGGAAGATCAGATAAGGGCCAAAAAACTTGCCTTTGTTAATGCTGTTTCTGAAAACGCTTATTCTAACGAAATTGTTGCAAAAGAACTCTTAGTATTGCTTGATGAAAAATATTCCGAAAGAACAAAAGAATTTTATAAAGTCGACACACTTTCACTGGATGATATTGCTAAATCCAGAAACTGGATTATTTCAGGCGGAGCCCCCGATATTGAACGAACTGCCGTGTACGTTTTAAGAGATTTCAGAGAGGGTAAGATAGGCAAATTCATTCTTGATGATTTAGAAGGATAGGTATGGTACAAAAATTAAAAACAACTTTAACAGCTGATTCACGTATTATACAGCTTTTCACTTTTGATTTAAATCAAAAGAGAGTTGTAATAGGTACTGATGAAGCCGGCCGCGGATGCGGTGCAGGCGGTGTCTTTGCCAGTGCCGTATGTTTTAATAAGCGTTCGCAGGAATTAGTTGAACAACTTGAAGATTTGAATGACAGCAAAAAGTTATCACCCAAAAAACGTGAAGCTTTATATGACATTATAAAAGAAAATACCGTTAATTCTACCGTTTGTATTGAGGTAGATGAGATTGAAAGGATAAATATTCTCAATGCTTCTTTAAAGGCTATGCGTATGGCATGCGAAAATGTAATTAACCAGCTTTACCCGATTCCTGAAGAAAAGGACAAGTTAATTGCACGTAACATGCTTAGCAGAAGTGAAATAATGATATTAATTGACGGTAACAAGAGGATATGGGATTTTGATTATTCTCAGAGGTACGTTGTAAAAGGTGATGCTAGATCGGCATCTATTGCGGCGGCAAGTATTCTTGCTAAGGTAAGCCGCGACAGATATATGCTGCGGCTTGATAAGGAATTCCCGCAATATAACTGGAAAGATAACGCGGGATATCTTACAAAAGAGCACATGGCTCTGATAGATAAATACGGCATGTGTAAATATCACAGACCGTCTTATCTTCAGAAGCATTTTGCCAAACAGGAGCAACTGTCATTATTTTAGTTATAACCTATGAGGATAATCTTTTTTGAACTCAAAATCATCATATTGTAAAAGAGCTGAGCAATCGTAAGGATCAGTTTTACAGGCTTGTAATGCCTTTTCCCTTGTATTATAGAGGGGCAGATAAGCTGCCGCAAATGATTTATTTTTTGATATTTCAGATTCTTTGTCTAATGAATATGATTTTCCTGTCGCTATAAAAAATACAAATATATCTCTTCCAAATTCGTTTGGAAGTCTGTCTCCGTTAATATCAAAACGCAAATCCACACAATTACCCAAATGCATTTCTGCAGTTGAACCGTCCGCAAAATATATTTTTGTACCTTTGCTCTTGGTGTTATCTTCAGCATTATATATGCCTTTTTCAACTTTCAGACATTTAATGTAAGGGGCAAGATACTTGTTCCAATATGCATAATTTTCATCATTTCCTGTCTGTGGATCCATATTCCCGTCCTCATCCTGATAATTCCTTATATCAATCCACTCATAAGCCGGTGTTCCCTGATCATTTTCGGCAAGAATTAAAGCCTGCTGCATCATACTGCTGAATTTTTTGAGACGTGCTGAAGCTTCCTTCTTTTTATGGTTTGCAATCAGAGCCGGCATTGTAAGAGCGGCAACAATCCCGATAATACCTAAAGTGACAAGAACTTCTGCCAATGTAAAAGCCTTTAAACAGCGCTTAAAATAAAAACAGTTAAAATTTTTAGAAAAATTGTAAAAGCGCCCCTTAAACAGTCTATCCGGTGTATCTACGCACGTAGTGCCGGGGGGGGGGCAATCCTTAACGCTTTAATATTCATAATTTCAGCCTCCTATTATCCTAACTCTTTTATTATTTACGATTATTTATCTATTGTCAAGCTTAGATGTCAAACAGCCTGTGCAGGCGTGTTCTGATATCATCTTCATCCAAATCCTGAGTTATTTTATTTAAGTCAATTGACATCTGATAGTAATTTGCTGCATCATTTATAAATCCCATTGCCTGTGATGCTCTTGCGGCATTAAAATATGCAAGAGTATAGCTCGGATTTAGTTCTATTGCCGTTTCAAAATATTCAAGTGCTTCTTCCGCGTCTCCAAGACCGTCTAAATAAAGAATTCCTAAATTATTTTGTGCATATTCATTATCAGGGTTTAAGTCTATAGCTTTGTGGAAAGATACAAGTGCTTCTTCAAGGTAATCTTTTTCCCACAGTGCAATGCCCGCTTTTGCATACGCTCTGTAATCGTCGGGATTAAGCGTTATAGCGTCGCAATAAGCGCGTATTGCATTATCCAAATCGTATGCTGCCATGTGAACATCTCCTAATGACAGGTATAAATTATAATTATTCGGATCCAAAATCATTCCAGCCTGATAAGTTGATACGGCTGCTTCTATATTTCCTTTTACTTCTGCATATATGGAGCCAAGTGCTTCACAAACAATTGATGTCCATTCGTTATCAGGATTGATTGTAATTGCCTTTTGATAATGTTCGATTGCATCGTCATATAATTCCGCTTTAGAATATGCATAAGCAAGTGAATTATTGTAAAAAGGATTTTCCGGATCTCTTTCTAATGCGAGTTTAAATGCGCTTATTGAATTTATTTTATCTTCTTTTTTCATATAAAGATGACCCAGTTCATAATAAATCTGCGGGGTATCAATATCAAATTCCAGAAGTTTTTCATAACAATCTATTGTTTCATCCGTGTTTTCAGGAAAATAAGTCTGCAAAACGGTTGCAAGTTTAATCAGAACTTCTCTGTTTAAAGGATTAGCTTCTAAAACTTTTCTATAACAGTCTACGGTCAAATCAGTTTCTTTATTTTTAAGCGCCAAATCTCCCATTTTATTATAGAAAATTTCGCTGTGATTTGTTGCTGTGATTGCCTGTCTGTAGATGCTTTCAGCGGTTGGATACAGTTTGAATTTTTCCAAGAATTTTCCTACTGTATTGTAAGTGAATACCGAAAAGTCATCAGACATGTTTTTGTAAAACATTTTCATAGATGGTCTGTCCCATGCAAGCATAAGACTTCCCGACAAGAAATAGTAAATAAAGCTTAAATAATCTTTTACATTCCCGTTTTGAGAATTAATCTTTTGCAAAATGGATTGTGAAAGAATTAATCTCGGACGTGCAGATTTAAGCTTTCCCATTTTAATGGCAGACTTAAATTCTTGTTCGGCGGACTTGAAATCCTGTGCCATTTTCATGAAAAAACCTGTATAAAGATGTGCATTGATGTTGTGAGGAGCAAGCGAAACAGCTGTTTTACACTGTTCAATTGCCGTATCAATACTTATTTGTCCCTGTTCCCACATTAAAGTCGCAAGCCTGTAATAAGCTTCCGGCATAGAAGGGTCATATTTGACGGCATCAATATAATACTCGATAGCTTCCTGCAAATCACTGTTTTGCTGGCGGATAAGATATCTTTCATGTGCTATTCGGGCTTTCTCAAGAGATTCTTTTGCTTTGTCTGTATTTGCCGCCTGTATCGGCTGTAGTAAAATCTGTTCTGACATCAATGAGCTCCAATAAGATGTATATTCTTTTTGTATATTCTTATGTCGATATAAATAATATTAATCTTTATTAATTTAAATTAATATCATCCACATGGTGTAGATAACCGGTTAATCTATTTTAATTTTTAATCTTAAATTGTTTTATTTGTACTATAATATGTGGTATAGCCGATTAGGAATATGAAAAATGGATTATCTTAATAATAAATACGATGTAATAGTTGTAGGTGCAGGGCATGCAGGATGTGAAGCCGCAATTGCGTGTGCAAAACTCGGTGCTAAAGTTCTTCTTGCAACACTGAATGTTGATCATATTGCTTTAATGCCGTGTAATCCTGCAATAGGCGGACCTGCAAAATCTACTCTGGTAAGAGAAATTGATGCTCTGGGCGGAGTTATGGGTGAAGCTGCCGATGCAACTTATATACAAATGAAAATGCTGAATTCTTCGAAAGGTCCGGCAGTCAGAGCTTTGCGCGCACAATCCGATAAAAAACAATATATGGATTACATGCGCAATATTATTGAGAACAACGAAAATATTTATCTTCGTCAGGCTTGTATAACTGAGCTTCTGGTAAAAGACGGTCAAGTCACAGGTGCTGTTGATGAATTTGGTATAGAATATTGTGCTCGTGCAGTTATTCTTACAACCGGAACTTCTCTTAACGGGAAAATTTTTGTCGGACTGCGTTCTTACAGCGCAGGAAGATTAGGAGAAAAAGCTGCTTACGGTTTATCGGAATCTCTTATAAAACATGGAATTACAATTAAAAAATTAAAGACAGGAACCCCGCCAAGAGTTGATAAACGTTCAATTGATTACTCAAAAATGACAATTCAACCGGGTGATGAAACACTTCATTTTTATTCATTTAAGCCTGATAGACCTGTTAGACCTCAATATCCCTGTTATTTGACAAGAACAAATGAACAAACTCATGCTATTATTAAAGCTAATCTTGATAAATCTCCAATGTTTCAAGGACTAATACAAGGGGTTGGGCCTCGTTATTGCCCATCGATTGAAGATAAAGTTGTTAGATTTAGTGAAAATCCTTCTCATCATATTTTTATTGAACCTGAAGGACTGGGTACATATGAAGTTTATATTCAGGGATTTTCAAGCAGTCTTCCCGCAGATGTTCAGGTTAAAATGCTCAGGACGCTTCCCGGGCTGGAAAAAGCACATGTGATTAAACCTGCCTATGCCGTTGAATACGATTATGTTCCTGCTGTGCAGACTACTCATTCTTTGATGTCTAAAAATATTAAAGGTTTGTTTTTCGGCGGTCAGATTAACGGTACCAGCGGATATGAAGAAGCTGCCGCTCAAGGTTTGATTGCAGGTATAAATGCATTTAATTATTTAAACAACTCCGAAATGCTTGAACTTTCAAGAAGTTCATCATACATCGGAACATTAATTGATGATTTGGTTACAAAAGATATTCAAGATCCTTACAGAATGCTTACTTCCCGTTCCGAATACAGACTTTTGCTTCGTCAGGATAATGCGGATGCAAGACTTACACCAATCGGCAAGAAGTTTGGTCTGGTGGATGACGTTCAATTTAAAGTATTTACCGATAAACAAAAAGCTATTGAGAAAGAATTATTAAGAATTAAAGATGCAAAAATTTCGGCAACTGAAGAGGTTAATTCTCTGCTTTCAAAATACGGAGAACACATGGAACGCGGTATGAAAATAGCCGAACTTCTGAAACGTCCGAATATTGATTACAATGTTATTAAAGAAATAGATACAGAAACTAATGCTTTGGATATACCGTTTGATGTGTCAGAGCAGGTTGAAATTCTTGTAAAATATGACGGTTATCTGAAACGTCAGGAATTCCAAGTTGAGCAGGCTTCAAAACTTGATAAATTTAAAATTCCGGATGATATTGATTATTCTTCGATTGATCATATTTCATCAGAAACAAGAGATAAGCTTGCAAAAATTCGCCCGAAAACTCTTGCTCAGGCATCACGCATCGGTGGTGTTAAACCCGCTGATATTTCTATTTTAATGGTAATGCTTGAGCGTCGTCAATTTTCACGGATCTAATCAAGCCATATAATTTATACCTGAATTTTTCTTTTCGTAAGAAATTCTGTTATTTTTTAATACGGCTTCAAAAGCTCTGTCTTTGTAATCTTTTACATTAATATCAACTTTTCCGTACACACCTGTGTTCCGAATTCTGTTAAAAGCCATATTGGCATTGTTTATCCAAAAGTTATTCATCATAGCACCCAGCGTAAAAATCTGTGATTTAGATGTGGCTGTGCCTGTATCTACAGTATATGTACTTTTAAATGGCTGAGAATATATATTGTTATTTATTTGCATAATTTAATGAAAACACATAAAAAAAATTTTTGCTATATAAAATGTAAAAAATATGGTTTGATTATTTTCGGCAACTTAGAGGCTAACTTTTTCTCAATATTGTTGTTAATATGCAATGAATTATAAAAGTCATAATTAATTACAGCTTTTTTATACATAATATGCGTAAAGTAATTATGTGTAAAAAAGAAAGGAGATATTGTATGTCAAGATCAATTGTTGATTACACTTTGAAAATTAAAACCGCAAATGTATTTGGATCCGGTACAGATAATGATGTTTTTATCACTGTATATGGTCTGTATGAAAATGAAGAGGTTAACACAGGAGAGATCAATCTTTCTAAAAGAGTGAACGGTAATGCATTTGAAAGAAATGATGAACACGATTTGCATTTTCAATGGGAAGATATTGGGCGTCCAACACATATTAAACTGCGCCTTGCAAATCAACTTTTAGATGATTGGCATTTTGCTTGGTGTAGAATTAAAAGAAATGGTCGTGAGGATCAATCCGAAAAAGATATGGATATTAATAAAGAGGCCTTTTTTGATGGTAATAATGATACGAAATTTAAAAGAAAAGATTCTCGTATTTTTTACTCTGATCTGGAACCTTTGAAAGAAGAAACCATCGGCAATAAAATAGTTCCTCAGTATGGTGGAACTGAATATTTCTCATTAGCTCCAAATGGAGAAATGACTATAACAATGAATTTTTCCAAAGAAGAATCTAATTCAGTAGAAAGCAGTGTAATAAAAGAAGAAGCGACCGGACATACTATTAATATAGGCGGTGAGGCTGGTTATTCAGCCGGTGATGCTGGTGGTGTTGAAGGTAAAGGAAGTTTCAGTTATGGCTTTTCAAAAAGTAGTTTAAAGAAAACATCAGAAAGTTCTTCAAGCAAATTAGTCGAATTGTATGCAAAGGAAACTTCTATTAAAATAGTTAATGACGGTTCTAACGTAATAGAATATACTCCAAATTCAGGTCAAACATCTAAAAATATACAGAACGGGAAGACAACTTTAGAATATGCAATTGTTTATGAAAATTCTATTTTAGAATTAGTACGTATACGTCATGGGGCTACTGTTTATTCGCAAAGAACGGATTATATTAATTTAGGGCGTAGAGTTCGTGCAATATTACCTGTTGCCATTAAAGACGGTAAAAGAATTTATATTGATTCTGCCGGACGAGAATGCAGCGAAGCAAATAAATGGATGATGTATTAATTAAAATAATAATATTTGCAGTAAAAAGGAGTTCTATTTAACAAAACTCCTTTTTATTTTTTATATGTCTGCTCAAATACACTCAAATATAATAAAAAATAAAAATTCCCGGAGATGGATTCGAACCACCGTTGGAAGAGCCAGAATCTTCAGTCCTGCCACTAGACGATCCGGGAAAATAATAACATATTTATTTTACTCCGGACATAAAATTATTGCAATATTTATGCTAGAAATTTATTATTTTTTTGCTGGATTGTAGACTAAGTTCGATAAATCATTGTGAAGCATTCTTAATTTATAATCATTATTTTGAATTTTATCAAGTTTATTTCTTAACGTTTGATTGGAAGTTATTTTTGTTATAGGCTCTTTACGCACTAATTTTTGGCAGAAGTATATAATATTGTCAACAATATCGGTAATACTGTCACAAATATCGATATTTCTGTCAAAAAGATTATCAAATGCTTTCAATAATTCATTTTTTGCCATTTTTATTTCTGCTTTTTTTGAAGCAGAATTTGTTCTTATATCCATAACCCCAGTTTTTATAAGTGATTGAATAAAATATGGGTCATAATCCAAATCATTTATTATTACAGGCTTTGATTTTTTGTCCCCCAGTACGGCAATAAATTGAGCAGCAGCATCAGCATCTTTTGTTTTTACAAATCCTGTTTTAGGAAGGCTAACATTTAATACTTCAGGATTATTCAGGGCATGCAATTCCTTCAATTCAAATATTTGTTTTACCTTTTCCGTACCTTTATAATCTCTATCAAATTTTAGTTTTAAAGCTTGAATTAAATTACCTTGTTTTACATTAATTTCACATACGGGTTTAGTTAAAGGAGCTGTTGTTTTAAGCATTTTGTATGTAACACCGGTTTTATTTTGAACTTTGTAAAATAGATTTTAATAATTTTCAATTCTGACAAATTTTAATCAACTAATGACGAACATTTATCTTTGATATCAAGTGCAATATCAAGCGCGTGTTTTTCTTTGATTCCGATATTTTTAGCTACTGCTAAAATATCCTCTAAACTTGGATTTTTACCCTCGCCATTAATTGTTGTTGCGTGTTCTCCGTTAAAAGATGAACTATAAGTTAAATCATACGCAGGAGACAAATGCCATTCTTTTTTGTTTTCATCATACAAAAACGAGAAATTTTTTGAATGGTCATCTCTATTATGCGCAAAAACATTAAAGCACATCAATCTGTATAATTGCTCAATATCTTTATAATTCTTTGTGAGCTCAAGAGTCAATTTCATCAAAATATTATAATCAAGATTCGGCAGACGATGACTTGTTTCTAATAATCCGCTAACAGAAACCATGTGTACTTTTTTACCGTTTTCCCTATCGAATCGTTTAATTCCAAAATATCCTGAGCAATTTTTGGATTCAAAAAGCCGAGTTTCGCTCATCTTTATTCCGCAGTCTTTTGCGACAAGTGAATATTTATATTCCTGTTCGCCTATATTTTTCGGATCCTGCGAGGATGGGAATTTAATTATCCAATCTTCTCCATTTATTTTTGTCAAAATTTTTGGTCTTGCACCGCCTGATGAACCGCCGAGTTTAAAAAGTTCATCCAAGTTATCAGAATTTTGCGATTCTAATATTTTCGAACATTCTTGTGCAAGTTTATCATAATCAGACTCTTGGTTAGGTGTTTCAAACTTATGCTCAGGTTGATAAGTTAATGCACCCATTCCGCTTTCTTGAACTACAGCAAGACGATTTAGACTATCAATTTCGCTTGGGTTAATTTTGTTTTTCAAAAATAGCCTATCAACAAGTAGTCTACCCCAACCGTCAGGTAAACTGTCGTTAAATACTCCAAATAAACCGTTAAAAGGCTCATATTTTGGTAAAAAAACTTTTTTTTGAAGAGGTAGTGAGAATGGTGAAATACTAAAACCTGTGGCAAGCCATTTGCTATCATATTCAAAAGCAACAAGCCTATCCGGAGTTTTTGCTAAAGTCCCGACTAATTTATCGTTATAAAAAACTTTAAGGTATTTATAATTATCCATTTTTTTACCCTTTTATGATTTCATCAATTGAAGTGTAAGTTTTTTGTGTAAACAAATTTTCAAGGTCGTTATCTAAATCAAGTGCAATGACAATTTTTATAAACGATTGCAGAGATATTTCATACTTTGTTTCAAACCTTTTTATGCTGCCAAGACTAACTCCGGATTTTTGCGCTAAAACCTCTTGCGAAATCTTTAACCTTTTTCTACGTTTTTTTATCTTCTCCGCTAAATTTTTTGCAATTTCATTAGGAGTTTTTTGATTTAAAAATTGATTGTTCATAGATAATATATTAACTGAAATTATCAAAAATGTCAATATATAGATAATATATTATCCAATCATAAAACAACATCAAAGTTTTAATATGATGTATTTTTATCAACTTTTGACAAAATTTAAACCTTAAGTTTAGGTTTAATATTAGAAATTGTTGTATCCGGAATTGCAAGCTTACCCTTTTCTAAGCCTAACAAAAACTCTATTTCATCAGAATTTAAAGCCAAATCAACACTTATATCTTCTAATAATGATTGAACTGTATGAATATTGTTATCTAAAAGCAAATCAATTGCATATTTCAGCATTGTAGGCTCTGGAATTATAATTGAATCATCATATGGTTCATGCGTCTTCCAACCCTTTTGTGACATTTTTTTCATTAAGTACTGATATTGATTGTATGTCATTAAATTCAAATTATATGCACGAATAATCATCGCTGATATTGAAACATTCCACTTTTTCTTTAATCTGACATAATAATCTAAACTGTACCGATATCTTTCAGGAAGGTCTTTTATAAATGCTTCCTTTGGCAATAAAAATGAAGCGGCAAATTCATTGGCTTGCTTTTCTAAAAATTTAAATTCTTCTCTTGAAATAGCTTCTATATCTTCACTTTTTGGATGTAGCAGTATATGTCCTAATTCATGAGCCGCATCAAATTGTATCCTTGAGAAAGAAGGTTTATTTTTAGACAAAGTAACTATATATCTTTCCTCGTCATTTATTTGTATTGATTGATTAAAGGCATCAATATCATCAGTATCTGTTTTTGTAAGTAAAACAATTAGTCCTTGTTTTTCAAGCAAATGAATTATATTTGTAATTGGTTCTAAACCTAATCCCCAGAACTCTCTTATTTTTAATGAAAAAGCCTCAATATCTCCATCAAAATCAATATTATTTGGAATATTTAAAACAGGGAAATCCATATATTTTAATAGATATTCGCATAATTGAGCTCTAAACTGGTTCTGTAATTTTTGTTGTTCTCTGTATTTTTTATTAGTAGTTAACAATGCTCTGAAATACGGAGTTCCTGCTGGTATAGTTTTTTTATTTTGAAAGAAAAATTGTCTTGGAAAGTTTAATTCTTTAATTATTTTAAATAAATTTTCTACCTCGGGAATAATTTTATCCGTTTCATACAAAGATATTGTTTGTTTTTTTACTCCAATTTTTTGAGCAAGCTCTTCAGTTGTTAATCCTCTGTAGGTTCGAGCAATTTTTAACTGTTCACCGCTAAATTTATTTTTCATTATACTTTATTCTTCCTCATTAACATCTTTTTCATCATTTTTATCATTTTTAATTTCTGGCATTGTATCTTTGTCCTGTACTAAGAAATCTTTCTTTAATGTCGGTTTTATTATATCTACCTCGTTATATTTTTTAGTATCATCAAGGAATGTATAACTCGGTTTCAGATATTGACTCCAATTCTCTTCTTCAACTAATTCTAACGCAGAATTGAAAATGTATGCTTTTAATTCTTGTACATTATAACCGCTTCTTTTAATTGTAATTATACAATGTCTAAATTCTTTGTCTGTTTGCAATTCAAGATTTGAGCACAATTCTTTCAATTGTCGTTCAAGTTCATCTTCGGGAAATAACTCTGTCTCAATTCCCGGAATAGTTATTTGGTGGGTTTTACCTTCCAACCCTTTATTTTTAAGGGACAAAATGTCTATATAATGTGGTACTTCACGTTTTTTGTCTTTTAAAATTTTGTTAAGAGCATCTTCACTCATGCAGGTAAAAAGAAGATTTGAATTTAAATCAAGCAATAACAATAATTCATAAAAGCCACGTCTTACAATATCGTATCTTAAATTAGCATCGCAAAAAGAAATAAGAATGCCATTTGTTAAATCACGCGGTAGCATATTTTTGTAATTACTGGTAGGGGTATTTATTTGTTTAACCCAATATTCTAATTCTTCCCCAAAGCCTTCGATATGGCTATTTTCTATTTTTTGTTTTAATTCTTCACTAATTTTTTCAAGCATGTAAGCCTCCTTTACATGCTATTATTTCTAAAAACTTAAAATTTGTCAAGTATATTTATAATATTTGTTAAGATACCGTATGTATTTTACAAAAAGTTGTTTTTTGTCTTAAACTTAAAGATTCTTGAATGTTCCGTTCTATAGTTATTATAGCATAGATATACGTGATAAAATATAATTATGGAAATTTTAGAAAGATTAGCAAAATCAAAATTCAGGAGCAAATTTAAACTCCGAGCAAGAGAATTAAAATATATTCAAGAAAAAGGGCTTGATACCATTTATACCCATGCCTGCGATTTTATTCGTGATAGAGTAGCCCCGGCTGAACCAATTAACGATGGTAAACAAACTCCGATGCGAGGACATCCTGTGTTTATTGCTCAACACGCAACAGCCACCTGCTGCCGTGGCTGCATCGAAAAATGGCACAAATTCCCCCAACACAGAGAATTAACCAAAACCGAACAAGAATATCTTATTTCCGTCATTATGGAATGGATAAACCGCCAAATTAATTCGTAAAACCGTAATAATAGTTAACACAAAGATTAAATTTTCCTTAATTTTCCTTGTAATAATTATTATTGCAAATACAATAATAATATCAATTATAATAGTTCATCTATTGATAATTGAGTGTACATTGTCAAGATACATATCTGACCGACATATGTTTCTACACTCTGTTTGTTCAACCGCAGCGGTTTCACAAACACGCGTTCCGAAACATAGGTCGCCAATATTGTTAGCAATAGCAGCAATATTGAGATTATCAGTAATATGGTTGTATTATAATTTAACATTATTGTACTCCTTATTATTACATTTGTAAGTAGCAGAAATAAAGGCAACCACTTCGGTGGGTTGATATACCTGAGGGGAGTTAGGATGTTCTGCGGTCCGAAATGAGTTAACTCGCCCTCTCAGGAGGACAATTGAAACAACAACAAAAAAATTGGTACTCAAAGGTCAAGAATAGACTTCATTTAGATGAAAAATGCAACAAAGCTAAAGCGGAAAAGGTAGTTCAACCAGCGAATGTCTCACAACATAAATTTTTCCCTTTTATTCATTTCCAAATAAAACAGTTTAAGCTTTCAAAAAAATTAGAACAAAGAGAAAATGAACTCTCTGTAATAGATCCATACAAAAAAAGAGACATATATTATGCTGGACATTTAGATTCTTACATATATTCTTACTACAATGAAAAATTATTAGAATATTATGAGAAATTTTTACAAAATAATTATTTAGAATGTAGTATTGCATACAGACATATTGATAAAAATAATGTAGGGACGGGCAAATCTAATATTGATTTTGCAGCAGAGGCATTTAAAGAAATCAAAAACAGAAAAGAATGTTATGCTATCGGTCTTGATATTCATAGTTTTTTCGATGAGCTTGATCACAAAATTCTATACAAGAATTTATGCAAACTTACAGAAAAAGATAAACTTCCTGACGATTTATATCAAATCTATAAAATTCTAACTAAATTTCATTTTATTGAACTAGATGAATTACTAAATAACAAATACATTAAAGCCAATAGATCTGATTTTTGGGATAAAGAAACACATTCATTTAAGAAAATATGTTCAACCAAAATCTTTAGAAAAATACTTACTGAAAAAAAAGATATAATAAAGAAAAATCCCAATGTAAACAAGGGAATACCACAGGGAACAAATTTATCCGGTACACTAGCAAATATCTATATGTTAGATTTTGATGTCACAATTCAAAATTTTGTAAACAAAATAAAAGGTTATTATCGAAGATATTCAGATGATATTTTGATTTTAGTTAATTCAAAAAACGAGTTGGATAGCTTGCTTATTCTTATAGAAGATGAATTAAAAAAATTAAAACTGGAACTTTCTAAACAAAAAACCATATGTTGTCATTTTCAAGATAATAATTGTGATTATGAACCTTGTTCTTTTCGAAAAGAATACAATAGCAGTGCAGAATTCCAATATTTAGGTTTTACCTACAATGGTAAAATTATATTAGTAAGGAACGGTACTATCGGTGCATTTTGGCGTGATGCCATAAGACATATTAGAAAAATGGTTTTATATAATTACAAAAATAAAACAAGAATCCCAATTGCTAAAATCTACGGATTATACTCACATCTATCAAATAGAGAATCTAAATACGGCAATTTTTACAGTTATATAAGAAAATCTCAACGAATTTTTGAAAAAGATTATCAATTTGGGAAAGAAGTAAAAATTAAATTCCAAATGTCTAAAAGTTGGGAAATTTTGCATAAATACCTAATCAAACTGAAAGAAAAATATAAAATAAGTGATAAAGAATTACCTATTCCTAAGGATATAAGAGAAAATTCATGTTTGTGATACCCTAAAGAAAAAAGGAATGGTCTATGGAAGATATCAAAGTAATTCGTGAAGAGTTTAAAAAATATTTATATAAACAGGTAGCAGATAATAAATTAAGTAAAGTTGATGCAGATACTCAATATTCTGATGCAGATTATATTAGAAAACATGAAGATGATCTACTAATAAGTTATTATAGTATATTTATATCTAATGAAAGATTTGAACAGGCTTTGCTAAATTTAAAAAAACAGTTTCAAAATCAAGGTAAAAGTGATTCAACATTTTATGCTTATAAAAGAGCATTAAATTCATATAAAATGTTTTTTGAAGAATATATAAAAGATCAATTAAAGGTATATTTAGCCAAGTATTTTACATATAAATCGTCGCCAAATTACGATGAACAATACAAATATGATTACTTTGCAAAAAATAGCTATATATTTGATGATTTAAATGATTTATCTGAAAAATTTATTCAATTAGGTTCTCCAAACTTTGTTCCTTATGTGTGGAAAAGCAGCATGTTTAGACATTTAGCTTTCAAACATTCCTTTCAATTTTCTCAAATTTTAGAAAATCTTTTTAATGAAACATTATCTATAAATACCCGTATTAAAGATTTTAGAAAAGATATTAGGGAAATTTTGTTAAAAGATTCTGAATGGAATAACAAAGATATGATTGATCCGTCAGTCGAAGCAGCTTCATTTTTCTTATCATTAAAATATCCTAATAAGTATCTGTTATTTACAAGAATAAAGCCATATACAAACTTTTCTAAAGATTTTTATTTAGGTTTAGAAAAGTTTAATAATGAAGATAGGTATATTGCATGGATTGATTATTGCAAAAATAATTTAATACCACTATTGAATAACTACTGCAATTCTAATTGTAATTTACTAGACTGCCAAGATTTTATTTGGTTTGTTTTTAATCAAAATAAAGGAGATAATATGAGCCTTAAAGAAAAATTTATTAAATATGTTTATGATATTGTGTATAAATCTAATCAAAGTTATTTACAATATGGTAAAAAAATAGAAAATTTGGATAATGTTATTTTAAATTTAACAAATAAACAAATTTATGAAATACAAAATTCTGAAGAACTATCTTCGTTTTTATTCCAATTAAAAAAGATAAGCGAATGGCAAGATTATAACCATAAAAATGGTAATGGGATTCCTTATGCAATATTAAATACTCATTACAGAAAATTCATACAAAACAATATTGTAAAAGATAACTCAATGAAACAAGAAGCAAATTTTGCACAAGAAAAAATTTATCAACCATTAAATCAAATTTTATATGGCCCTCCGGGGACAGGAAAAACTTATAATTCTGTTCTAAAAGCAATGAGTATTATTGATAATACGGAATATAAAGATGTTTCTGAAGAGCAATATTCTGCATTAAAAACAAGGTTTGACGAGTTAAAACAAGCGGGACAAATCGAATTTGTTACCTTCCATCAATCATATTCTTATGAAGAATTTGTTGAAGGAATAAAACCATATATTCCTGAATGGGGTACAACAGATAATACTGAAGTTAGATATATTGGTGAAAACGGAATATTTAAAAGAATATGTAAAAAAGCTGAAAGCCCAATAATTAAAAGTAATGATAACAATCTTGAATTAAACGATAATCCAAAAATATGGAAGGTTTCATTGATGAAAACCGGTGAAAATGATATAAGAAAAGATTGTATGGAAAATAACAGAATAAGGATTGGATTTGATAAATATGGTGAAACAATTAATGACGAAACCATATTTGATGATGGCGGAAGTAGGGTATTATCAGCCTTCATAGATAAAATGGAAATTGGTGATATTGTTTTATCCTGTTATTCAGAGAAGACAATTGATGCAATTGGTGTTGTGACAAGTGAATATAAATGGAATAATGATTTCCCGCAATATAAAAGATATAGAGAAGTAAAATGGCTAGCAAAAGGCTTAAATCATAATATTTTGAAAATAAATAATGGTACAAAATTTACACTTGGAACAGTTTATCAATTAAACAATATGTCACTAAAAGATGTATTAGATATTGTGGATGAACAAGAACAAGTTACCAGTTACAAAGACAATGATAAACTATATATTCTTATTATTGATGAAATCAACCGCGGAGATGTTTCAAAAATATTTGGTGAACTTATTACTTTAATTGAAGAAGATAAACGGGTTGGCAATAAATACCAAATGAAAACCACATTGCCATATTCAAAAGAATCATTTGGCGTACCAAATAACTTATACATTATCGGAACAATGAATACGGCAGACCGTTCAATTGCGCTTCTTGACACAGCATTAAGACGTCGTTTTGATTTCGAAGAAATTATGCCAAGACCTGAATTGCTTGGTGGCAAAGTTGTTGAAGGTATTAATTTGCAAACTTTATTAACAAGAGTAAATGAACGCATTACAAACAAATATGATAGAGATCATCAAATCGGTCATTCATATTTAATGGGTGTAAATACCAAAGAACAACTTGAAAGAGCTTACAAAAATCGAATATTGCCGTTGCTCAATGAATATTTCTACAACGAATCAAAAACCGTTGCCGAGATTTTAAATTGCAGCGAAGATGAACTTAAAACAATTGATTTTATTTCTATTTTAGGTAAAGCTCAAGGTGCATAATTATGGCAGCAACTAAGAATTTAATAGTTGCATACGAACACGACAGGCTTCTAAAATGTGATGAAGCCTGCAATAATTGTGTGTCTGAATATATTGAGGGTTCTTGTTGTATAAATTACTGTAAGCCTTCACATTTTAAAGAGCTCTATGATTATTGCGTTAATAAAAACATTGACTGCGGATTTGATTATGTTCCAAAAGAAAAATGTATAAAGTTTGATAAATACACAGGCGTTATACAACTTAAGGATGGCACATATCTTGAAATACTACCTAAAATAGATAAAAATATAAATTTGGAAGATAGTCGCAAGGTGTTTGAGAATCTTGTATTTGCATCGCATAATTTAACCAAAGAATATAAACATAATAAAATTAGTGATAGCGATACAAGAAAAGATAATCACATAATTGAAATTTTTATATCTGTTTTTTGTAAGGATATCCTTGAATTATTAAAAAGAGGGATTAAAAAATCTTATATTAGAAAATCAGAAAATCTCAATAATTACAAAGGCAAGTTAAATTTTTCAGAACATATTAAACACAATATTACATCTAAAAATAAGTTCTTTGTTGAATATAGTGAGTTTAGTTTAGATATTCCGGAAAACAGAATTTTGAAATCCGCTTGTTTATATTTGATAAAACAAACAGAAATCGAAGAAAATAAAAAAGCTCTAAGACGACTTTTAATTGAGCTTGATGACGTTTCTCCGTGTACGAATCTGGATAAAGATTTACAGGAAAAACAAATAAACAGACTTCACGAATACTATTCAAGACCATTACAATATGCTGAGTTCTTTTTGAGACACGACAACTTTATGCCGCGCAGAGGAAGAACGGCTCTTCCTGCATTGTTATTCCCGTTAAATAAAATGTTTGAAGATTATATTGAAAATCTGTTTAAACAAAGTAATGTTGATTATCGCGTGCAATATAGCCGTTATAACCTTATTTTTACAGGCGAGAAAGAATTATTTAATACACAAATGGATTTTATTCTCACTTCAAAAGATAAAAACCGAAAACTTATTTTAGATGCCAAGTGGAAAGAATTAGATGTAAATGATGAAAAATTAGGAGTAAATCAAACAGATTTATATCAATTACACAATTACGCTTCAATTATCCGCGAAAAAGAATCAGAAAATGTTTCTATTGCACTATTGTATCCGCAAACATCTAAATTTAACGAGGTCAAAGAATGGGAATATTTTGACGGAACTAAGATTTATATAATACCTGTAAATGTCTTAAATACAAAAGAAAACGCTCAATTATTGAATATTGCTCAAAATTTTTAAAGTCGTTCTATATACCAGTTGCTATTACCAAAATGGTTAAAATTCCAATGAAGTTCAAAATAAAAATTAAATTCCAAAGAATTGTCATCTTTGAAGTTCCAAGAATATTTATTTAATTGTGTTTTGCGGTAACTTTCAAACGCATCCTGAATTTCTTTTGCAAACTTTTTTCTAAATTCAGAATATGGAATGTCCAATGTCTCTTTGGTTAATTTATTTTTCAAAATCATCTTCAAACCCTCTAATATTATCAAGTTCAATATTGTAGCGTTTGCCGGTTTTATCAACACAAGTTGCAAAATCTACTATTTTATCGGTATATTTGTTTTTCCATAAACAAATTAACAGTCCGATTTCTTGTGTTTTAAGATTCAAAATCTTTGTCCCATATAGCTTGTAATCTTTTTCAACCATGGCTTTAACCTTTCGTTATTTTAATATTTGCGTATATCTCGTCCGGCTTCTCAGGATCAATCAAAAAATCTTTATCAAATACGTATCTTTCGCCATCTGGTGCAACGCAGCCGACAACATTGTGTTCGCCAAAGCAAACAACAGTAAATTCTTCGCTATCTTTTTCAAACCAACCTTTTAGCTTTTTTAATCTGTACTTTTTGCCGATTTCAATCATAGTATGCTCCTTTCAAGCTACACCATTCATCACTCTTTCAGTGCAAAACATCAACTATATATGTCTAAAAAGTATCATTCCAATACAATAATTTTTGAACACGATTTGAACACCGATTAAACACCTTTTAAACGGCATTTAAATTTCGACATCTTTTTCGTGGTCTATAAAGAATGCATTTAAGACATCCGCATCGTTGCGCAAGTGCTTAACTACCGGCGCAAGATTATAACACTCTTCAATCTCAGGCTGATTAACTACAAAGTAATCAATGACTACGGCAGTATTATAAATATTTTCCGCCCACTTGCTTAATTGCTTAAACTCTTTTGGAGTAATATTCAATCCGACTTTTTCCATACAACCTCCTTCAACGTGTCGTATTCATTACTTAAAATCAGATTAAAATCAAGCATATATTACACATATTACTAAATTTGTGTTTTTTAATATTTATGCTATCATTCTCATAGATGATGTATTAACAATTAAACCATGGGATCATAATATTATATGTTTTTGAATTGGCTATATACTGTATTAACTGAAATTGGCATTGATTTTAATGCTTTTACTGGAAATAAAGATGAAAGAATAAAAGCTCAAAAATATTGTTATATTTTAGGTAAATTTTATAATTTACCAATTGATGGATCTTTTTCTTTGTATATTAACGGACCATATAATTCAAAATTAGCAGATACTTTATATGGTATTACCAGAAAAAAAAGTACTATAAATACTGTAGAAATTGATGAAAATTTAAGAGGAGTAATAAATAGAATTACTGAAGTTTTTCCTGCTAATGATCCTAATATTGTCAATATATTAGAGATTTATACTACTTATGACTTTATATCTAATCATTATCCTAACTGGACAGATGAACAACGTAGTAATGAGTTACAACGTTTAAAAGGGCATTTACCTGAATTTAATAATATAGTAAATAATCTAGTATCTTATCAACAAAGACTTGCTGCTTAATTTAGAATTTTATTAAAATCGTATACTTTAAATGATTTTAACTCTTTTATATTGTTATTTTTGCCATCGTTATTTTCAGCTTGGTGGTCAAATAGAAATAATTGAAAAAATTGATTTTTAAGATCCATGATATTCTTACAATTATTTTTTTGTACTATTATGTTTATCTGCTTGTCATCTTGATATTCTTTTGCTATAGCCTCAGGAGCAATACTTTTTTCTATACAAACACCAAAATATTTCTGCCCATCCTTATTAAACTGTGATATTTTTTTATTAAATTCATCTAATCCATTCTTAAATTTAGTATTATTAGATAAAATCTGACTATAATTTACTAAAATCTCTGATTTAAAATTATTGCTAAAAAATGTATCATCTTTAATATCAGGGAAAGTTCTTTTAATTAGCGAATTTGCTAGTTTATATACCAAATCACCATTATTTTCTTTAATGATATCTTGAATTTTTTCCCAAAAATAGTCATCGTTAAAAAAGAAAAATTTTTCTGGGTTATTGTTTAAAATATTTTTAAAATTTTCGATTGTAGTATAATCCGAATCTATCTTATTATTAATCAACAAATGTGAATATATTCTTTGTGCAATATTATTCACAATATATGCCTTATTATAGAATAAAATATTTGCATACCAATAATATTTTGATAACAAGAATTGTTCAATTACTTGAATTGCTTTAACATTAAATGCTATTGTTTTACGTTTGATTTCGTCCGGGTATATTTTTTCACAAATATCAATATTATTTATGATGTAATCTAAATCAATAGAAGCATTTATACCTGTATTTATTGTATCTCTCATCATATAATCCATTTGATCAGCATCTAAACGAGAATTTATCAACTTTGATGCAATAAAATATTCATCATTTATGTATTTTCCGGTTATTAATTTACAAATTATGTCAAGATCTTCATCATTTAATTTAGGAAATAATTTAAATAAAATCTTTTTAAAAGGTTCGCTTTCAATAACAAATCTTGCAAATTCTTCATGATTAATTTCAGAATCTTTACTTTTTGCATAGTATTTTAAAAATTGATTTATATCTTGACTATCACAAAAATCTTTCAAATTATTATTTTCTAAATCAGGGATCGTCATTTTTTCCTTTGAACTAAGGAAGTGAGAGAATTCCATATATGACTTCTCAATTGTATGAGATAAAGGATAGTGCCCAATATCATGAAGTAATGCTGCTAATCTGACAATTTGGTGTTTTTTAGAATCATTAAAGTCTTTATGGCCTTTTTTCTTTATATGCTGAATGAGTTTTTCAGTTATATAGAGAACTCCTAGGGAGTGCGAAAATCTCGTATGCACAGCTCCTGGGAAAACAAAATATGATAGGCTAAGTTGTTTTATATGATTTAATCGTTGAAAATATAATGTACCTAATAATTTCTTTTCAGCTTCATTAATTGCAATGAAACCATGGATATCATCATATATTTTCTTGGTCAGTGAATCTTCAAATCTTTTCATAAGGAGATTTTACCATGAAAACATTTAAGCATATTATTTCTTCCGATAATTTGCCTTATGAGAAGGTGGGTAAGA
>ULKF01001671.1_pt1 | contig 37274 bp, 29 predicted proteins | sample 1951071 | NCBI WGS metagenome assembly ULKF01 (sample SAMEA4835492, study PRJEB28245) | human gut metagenome | biome: gut microbiome; material: fecal sample | place: Denmark | collected 2008
ACAAAGATGCAGTTGTAATCGACGAAGATATACCTTATCATACGGAAGTGACGGTTGATGGTTATACACCGTATGAGGGCGATGTAAACTGGAGTGCCAGCGGAACAGTCCAGTCAACTGATAAATTTGTATCACAACACTGGGACGGCGACTATCTTATGGGTGAACAAACAACCAACGTAGTAAAAGATATTCCATGGGAAACAAGCGGAACATCTCACTATTCCGGTGAAGCATACTTCAAAAAAACCGTAGGAGTTGACGGAAAGGTTCACTTTGAAAGAACAGTTCCTGTTGAAGGCGAAGTTTATTATAAGCAGACAGTAAACGCCAAAGGAGAAGTACAATTTGAAAAAACCGTAGTCGTTGAAGGCGAAGTCGAAGGCGGAGGAACAGTAACAGCCGAAGGCGAAGTTGAAGCTAAAGGAACCACAAGTGCAAGACATAAATTTGACATGAGCGTTCCTGTGGGAATGGCAATATCAGGAGGTATTACAGGCGCAATTCAAGGTTTGTTTACAATGAAAAACGTAAAATACCACGGCGGCACACCTGAAGTTGCGGCAAGACAAAAAATTCTCGAACGTAATACAAAACCTGCCCCGCCGCTTCCAAATCCCGCGCCTATTCCCATACCGGAACCGGATTTGGATATAGACATTCAGCCTGTACCCATTCAACCCAGATATAAAGGGACAACACAGCATAAAGTCGAAATGTGGGATTTGAATAAACACGGTCAGTACTGGAACCAGATGGCAGCATTATATGAAACAAAAGACGGTAAACCGCTTAATTATAAACAGGCAATGGAATTGGTTCACTTCTATAACGATGCCTACGCTAAAGCACATACCTTAAACGGTCTGCCAAACGGCGGAAAAATAGACTTAGGTTTGTTTGATATGAATGAAGACTTAAGTGCAAAATACCAGAGAAGAAAAGAAGTCGGACAGTTCCAAAAGATAGCAAGAAAAGAAAAAACATTTGTTCAAACAAAATTTAATCCGCTAACAGGCAAGTGGGAAGCAATTGTAAGAACAATCGACGGCAAAGAAGTCGGCAGAAGCGAAAACGTCGATAAAACAAAAGCACAGAGCAATGCAATAACACAAGCCGGTGTTGAACCGAGAAACGTTGAATGGGAAGACATTTAAAAAAAACAGCACACATAATAATATAATCCATAGTTATTAAGGGTTCAGTAAAATGAGCCCTTATTTTTTGTACTATAATGTTGGCGGAGGGCAAATGGATAATATATTTGAACGTCTTAAAAAATCCGATTTCAGAAGTAAATTTAAACTCAAACAAAAAGACAAAGATTATATTGAGCAAAAAGGTCTTGAAACAATAAGACAGCATGCCTGCGGCTTTATCTCAAAAAGGCTTGCCCCCGCGGTTATTCCGAATGACGGCAAGCAAACTCCCATGAAAGGTCATCCTGTTTTTACTGCACAGCATGCAACAGCAACTTGCTGCAGAGGATGTTTGTACAAATGGCATAAAATCGAAAAAGGCACTCAGCTTACGGAAAAACAACAGGACTATGTTGTTAATATTATTATGGAATGGATTAACAGACAGCTAAAACCTTAAAGGAATTTTTGATCGGTTAACTGTTTTCTTCTCATAGCCGAAGTTTGAAAGCATCCTGCACGTGCTTGTATAAAAAATACTTTCCTCTAAGGTGGGTCCGATATTGATTGAACTCACGGTTTTCTTTAAAAATTTGTATTCAATATAAGGTATAAATAAACCATTTTTTTCACAAATTTTTGTTTGTTTAGCAAAATTTGCGCCGGAGTTGTTAATAAAAATTATTCTGTATTCTTTTTCATCTTTAAAATGAGGATTTTTAAAGAATAAACTTATTACGCTGAGTATATCAATAAGCTCAAATAAAGTATCTGCTAATTTATCCTGATTTTTTGTATTTTTAAGTGCTTTTTCATACTGTTTATTCCACTTTTCAAATATAATCTTTAAAACAGTAATCTGTTTTTTCTTATCGTAAATAATATTTCCGTAAACGGAATTAAAACCGATTTTAACCATATCGGCAATCAAATCTTTTTTGCAAAAACCTATATTATATCCGGTATAATTCTGCCCTTTAGCATAATTGTTCCATAATGTAAGGTTATCGCTTTCGGTAGAAAATGAAATTGTGTAATATTCATATTTGTAACCAAAATCGTCAGAACCGTTAATTATATTTGTGTATTTCGTATAAAAGTGATTTTTAATCTTTGAAAACAACTTTTGGTTAAGTTCAGGCATCTCATCAATAAGGTTAAAAATTAATTTATAAGAATAAGTTACCTCCTCTTTATCATTAAGATATAAAGCATTTGAAAATCTTATTGTACCTGATTCCAAAATGCTTAAAAGTTTTTCCGGCTTTGTATAATGATACAGAATACTGTTCGTGCCGTCATCAAGAATTCTTCTTACCTTTGGAATTTTCTCAAGCAGACTGTCATAATTAATCATTTTCAAACCCCGTTATAATCCACAATTTAATTATAACATACTTTTGCCGAATTTCCTTTATTTTTTTTATTTTTTCAGGTAAAATAAAATTTGCAGATTTGGAATTATTAAAATAGAAGGGACGATATGAATAAGAGATTTCTTAATGCGCTGATTTTGGCGGGTTTGCTGTCTGTAATTACCTTACCCCAGGTAAAAGCCGACGAAAGGTTGATAATGACCGGCAGCACAGATTTAAACAATGGTCTGACAGGTATTACAACAACAAATAACGGTAATGGCGGAGCTGTACAAAATAACGGCTATGTATTGAATATTTTGCAGGGGGAATTCTCAAATAATACCCTGTCAAATGATACGGGTGCAGTATTTGGCGGTGCAATTTATCAAATAAACGGTGAATTAAATATAAGTAACGGTGTAACATTTAACGGGAACTCCGTTAAGAGCCGAAATCAGACATATCCCGGTTGGGAAGGGGCTGACAGCGCATCGGGCGGTGCTATATATATTTCAGGTGCTGATGCGGTATTGAACACAACAGGAACGGTAACTTTTTCGAACAACAAAGCTTTAGCAATAGGGGAAAATGATCAATCAAACGGCGGTGCTTTATACATAGAAAGTATAAAAAGCGCAGTATTTGAAAATGTAAATTTCACAGGCAACTCTTCAAAAACACGAGGAGGAGCAATCTATAACGGAGACACACAACTTGCGATAAACGGCAAGGCAGTATTCGAAGGAAATTCCTCTGCAAGAGGCGGGGCAATCTATAATTACGAGTACAATAACGCTGCAACAGTAAGCACAGGTACAGGCTCTGAATTTTCGAGAAATGAAGCTCTAGAAAACGGCGGAGCAATCGCAAACTTTGACGGAACAATTAACGTCGGCAAAAATAACAGTTTTACGGAAAATAAAGCGACAAATAACGGCGGGGCAATATATAACGCAAATTATTCAAAAACCGCTGAAACAAATATTGCGGGCGGAACAACTTTCAACAAGAACGAAGCCGGCAAAGGCGGTGCAATTTACAATTCCGGAACTGTTAAATTAAACACATCTGAAGGTAATATCACTTTCTCTGAAAATACTGCAAATTCAGGGAAAGATATTTATTTAGACGGAGAAACTTCTCAGGTATTGATTGAAGGTTCAAATGAAACAAATAAAGTTTCTTTCGGTTCGGGTGACAGCTCAATTGCAGGTAACGGAACAATTACAAACTCTTCAAGCGGTATTGTTGAATTTATCAATAATAATGATGTCAGCGGTTTTACAGGCAAATACATACAAACAAACGGTACAACATCTTTAAATAATTCAACCATATTTAATAACTTTGATATCCAGTCAGGTGCATTAGAATTACTCAACGGCTCAACCGCAGCAATCGACGGTGTAAACCACAAATTCAACGGTTCTTCACTTTTAATTTCGGGAAGTACATTGAATTTGTCTGCTGATATTAATAAAGATGTCAGTATTAATCTTGGCACAGACGGTACAATCAATATTAATAACGGTTCATTAACCCTAAATACCGATAATACACGGGGAACAGTCAACGGCAGCGATACCTGGGAAGGTGATATTAATACAACAGGAAACGGAAGTCTTATTCTTGATGATTTCACTCATGATACGGCAGCAGGCGGTAATTACACCCAGGACGGCGGGAATTTAGTACTGCAAAACGGTTCAGACTTAACCCTTGGAAATAACGAAAGCACTGTCAGCGGAGGAAATATTTCAATAGGAAATGACAGCACACTTACTGTTGAAAACGGTTCTTCAATAAGCGGCGATACTGCAACTAACGTTTCGGGCGAAATGAATGTGGGAAACGGCGGTACTGTTACAGGCGGGACAACAACAGTTGAAAACGGCGGAAATTTAAATGTTAATCAAAACGGTCAAATAAGCGGAAACGCTAATACAACAATAGAAGCAGGCGGTAAAGTTACCGTTGACGGCGGAACAATTAATTCGGACGGAAAAACAGATATTCAGGCAGGGTCTGAGCTTGAGATTAAAAACGACGGAGATGTAACTTTACATAAAGGCGACAACTGGGAAGGAACAATTACCAATAATGACAGCAGCCTTACACTTGATAATATAACGCATAACACTGAAAACGGAGCTTACGTCCAAAACGGCGGGGAATTAAATTTAAACAACGGTTCTGATTTGACACTTGGCGAAAACGGTTCAATAACAGACGGCAATGTTAATATTAACAACTCCGATTTTACAATTGCTGACGGCGGGCAAGTAACAGGCGGACAGATAAATGTAAACGACGGCTCAAACTTCCAAATCGAACAGGGCGGTATAATGTCAGGCGGAAATGTATCATTCGGTGATAACGTCAATATAGGGGTAGACGGAACCGTTCTTGCCGATGCCGTATTTGACGTAACAAAAAATACCGTTGAAATTACCGAAAACGGAAGCATAACTCTTAACAAAGATGAAGTAACAGGCGATCAGTGGACTGACGGAACTATTCATCTCAACGGCGGTGAGCTGAACTTTAAAGGCATAAATAATGATAAAAACGGAACTTTTTTAGGAGATAAAGGCGGTCTTACAATCGGTGATAAATTCTATATAGAAGGTGACAGCTATATTTCTTCCGATGTAACAACAACTATTACGTCAGACGGAATTTTAAGCCAATCGGGCGGAAACGTAAGCTTAAACCAAAATACAAGCTGGGAAGGCAAAGTTGATGTATCAGGAGGAGAGCTTAACCTTGATAATGTAAATAAAGATGGTGTACTCGCACAATCAGACGGCACAACAAACATTACGGGCAGTTTTAATATGAATAAAGCCGATGATAACATATCAGGAGGAAAACTGAATATCGGGACTGCAGAAGGAGCCGGGAACCTTAATCAAACTGCCGGTACAATCGGATCAGATGCAAAAGTTACAATACAAAATGACAGTTCTTTAAATATATCGGGCGGTGAAACAACTCTTAACGGTTCCGGCGAAGGTGCCGATAACTGGTATGGTACCGTAGAGCTCGCCCCCCCCCCGACAGGCGGAACAGAGGGTACGTTAAATCTTAATAATATTACAAGTAACGGAACTTTAATTACCACGGGCGGTAACCTTAATATAAACGACAGTACTTTAACAATCGGAAATTCAAGCAGTATCGGTAAAGATACAAATGTTGACTTCGGTCAGTCAAGTACAATTAACCTTACGGGCGGTAAAGTTTCATTTGACGGCGGCGAATGGAAAGGCACCGTTAATCTAAAAGACGGAACACTTGATTACAGCGGCACTCAAAACGGCACATTGCACGGTACGGGCGGAAATCTGAATACCGAAGACGGAAGCACTCTTACAATAGGAGCAGGAAGCTATATAGAAAATGCCGTAAATGCCGATATAAAAGGCAATCTTGTAATAAGCGGCACCGACAGTGAAAATATCGGACATGTTGATTTGAACAACGGTGATAAAATCACAGGTGATATTACAATTGAAAACAATGGTGTTCTAAATCTCGGCGATAATGTTGCAATGGCAGAAGACGGGCAGACAATCACTCTAAACGGCGCCAATGCTGAAATGAACCTTACAGGTAATAACAATCTTGATATTAAAGCAGAAATTACGGGATCTTCAGGCGAAATAAACAAAGAAGGCAGCGGCAACGTAACCTTTACGGGAACAACAAGTAACTATGAAGGTAATTTAACCGTAAATAATTCAGGTAATTTGACATTTACTGACGCTGACGGTTTCGGCGGAAATCTTATATTCGGTGATATCGAAGGAGAAAGTATCGGTATTATTGCAGATACCGTAAAAGGTTCTACAACACTCGACAAAGATGCAGAAATAACTTATTCGACCTACAGAGATGTAGATTTGAAATTCGGTAATACCGTATCTGTTTCTCAAGGAACAATTACCGCACTTGCAAAAGACGGACAAAACGTAATTTTTGAAAATGATGCAAAAGCCTCTAACGACGGAGAACTTGATGCAATAGGAACAAATGTTACGTTCACAAACGGTGCAGCTGCAGAAAACGGCGGTACAATCGGTGTTATCGCATCAGAAGACGCCGTAATGAATAATGTAACCGCGTCAAACGACTCGATTATCGGAACAATTGCAGGTAATACAATCTTTAATGATTTAAAACTTTCAAACTCCGATTTATATATAATGCAAAACGGTTTTACCGCAAATTCAACAACAATTGACGGTTCAAGCAGTTTCAATCTGATGAACGGAACAATAACCGATAATATACTCGGAAACACTCAACTTGATAATGATGGCACAGGCAGCTTCACAATTGATATTTCCGCACGAGACTGGGATTCCGATAAATTTATTGCAGACGCAATCTCAGGCGGCGGAACTTTAAACGTAAGTGATTTTCAGTTTATAGGAAAATGTCCTATAGACAGACATGTTGCCCTAAAAATATTTAATTACGACACATTAAAAGGTGAAGTATCTTTTACCGCAACGGATAAAGAAGTCTTTACTCCGATAGGTTACTACAGACTTTACTCACAAGGCGGCGGGAATTACACAGCATCTTTGACAAGATATAATCCTCAGGTATTCAGAGGACAGGTTTCAACTGTTGCAATGTACCAGAACCAGCTTGTAGTAAACAATGCACTGTTTGACCACGTTCAGGAAGTAAATATGCAGTATCTGGCACAGCAAAATGCCAATAAATACGCTGCGGCATATCCTCAATTTGCTCCGTACCAGTACAACAAAAAAGACGGAAGCTTATGGTACAAAGCGTTCGGAACATTCGAAAAACTCGGAATGACACAGGGTTTAAATGTTAATAATAACTTTTACGGTGCATTGGTAGGTGCCGACTTCCCTGCCGTTGAACTGAAACACGGCTGGACATTATTACCGACAGCCTATGTCGGCTATATGGGCGCACACCAGACATTTGCAAATATGAGCATGTACCAGAACGGCGGACAGCTTGGCGGTATGGCAACATTTATGAAAAATGACTTCATCGGATCAGTATTAGCTTACGGCGGCGGTTACGGAAACGATATGAACGTTGCGGGCTACACTGATACAACAGGAAACTGGTTTGCGGGAACGGCTGCAAAAGTAGCTTATAACTTCCACCCTGCAAAACATTTTGTAATCCAACCGACCTTATTGGCATCTTATAACGCTTTCGGCGGTCAGAGATGGCATACCGATTTCGGCGATATGAGCATGCGCGCAAATATGCTTAACGGCGTAAACGTAGCACCGGGTATCAACTTTATTTACGGGAGAGAAACATGGAGTGTTTACGCAACAGTTCAGTACTTCTATAATATACTCGGCTACTCAACAGGACGTGCAGGAAATGTTGATTTGCCGGGAGTTGAAATGCGCCACGGCTTCTTGGAATACGGCATAGGCGTTACAAAAAGCTGGAAAGACAGGTTCAGCGGCTATCTGCAAATCGTTTTAAGAAACGGAGGCAGAACGGGTATCGGCTTCCAGGGCGGTTTGATGTACAGACTGTAAAAATAAAAAAGAGAGAGTTTGTTAATTCTCTCTTTTTTTATATAATATAATAGAGGGTAGCTAAAGAAAGAGGTTATTATGTTAACAAAAAATTCAAACGTAACAGTTAAATTTACAGGGGTTGATTTCGGTGAATACTCAACAAAAGTTTCCGAATTTGTAAAAGAATTTTCATCAAGAGCCAATCAAAAAGGTCAGTTCTTAAACTGGGTAAATCTTCCTCAAGAACAAGCAAAAAGAGTAGATGAAATCTATTCATTAGCAGACAAATTAAAAGCGCAGACAGGCGCTAAAAAATTAAGCGTAATGGGTATCGGCGGTTCAAAACACACTGTTGAACATATGCTTTCTATTAACGGTTTAAACATTTGTCGTGACGTTGTTGAATTCTATTCAGACGTTGATTCTTCAAGCTGGGAAAGATTTTTATACAGATTAGGAAATGATGTAACATCTTCAAACTTTTTAATCGCATCAAAATCAGGTTCAACTTTTGAAACTAAAGACGGTTTCTTAAGAATTCTTGATATGCTTGTTGACGCTTACAAAGCTCAAGGAAAATCAGAAGAAGAAGCTGAAAAAGCAGCTAATAAACACTTCATCGCAGTTACTGACGGAAACGCAGAAAAAAGCGAATTAAGAAGAACTTCAAACGAAAACGGCTGGTTAGGCGACTTATTTATCCACGATGATGTAGGCGGACGTTTCTCGGCATTTGATGATCACGCTTTATTCACACTTGCTTATGCAGGAATGAAAAAAGAAGATATGGTAAAAATGTTAAATGCCGCTCAGGAAGTTTCAACAGAATCTTTAACAGCTGATTTAAGCGTAAATGATGCATTAAAAGAAGGTATCTTCTGGGCACATGCTAAAATGAACGGAATTTCAGCATCAGTTCATCAATATATGGGTTCAATCTTTGAAAACACAGTTTACTGGCACGCTCAAATGCAAAATGAATCTGTAAAAGACACCCTAAAACAAGTAGCAAAAGTTCCGGATGCAATGCACCATTCGGCAGAAGCTCACTTTAACCCTGCAAATAAATTTGCATTCGCATTAACAGTTCCCGAAGATAACGGCGTTTGCAGAGAAAATGCCGAAAGCTATATTGATGCCCTGACAAAATCTTATGAAGTAACAGGCGCATTCTTCCTTGAAACTGCTAAAACTTTAAAAATGGGCTTAACTCCCGAAGCAGCTGGTGCTTTAACACAATTAAGAGCATTCGCAACCGTTTATCAGGAAATTGTTGAAAAAATTACTGAAAACAAATCATTCCCCGAAGTTCTTGACAGCGTATTGCAGCCGCATGTAGAATTCTACAAAAAGAATTTAAAAGGCGGAGTTGTAGTTCCGGGAAGAATTTCCACAGGAGCGTAGCCGCTCCGTCCGCCGCTTTGGTTATAAATAAAAAGCGAGAGCATAAAAAGCTCCCGCTTTTTTAATTAATGTGATATTATTTATTATATGAGCACAAATTTCGACTTTTTAAAAAATGTTGATAAAGATTTGTTTGAAATAATTACCGAAGCCGAAAAGCTTTACAGGGATGAATATTTTGAACAATGCATGGGGCAGACCAGAAGGTTTGGTGAACAGGTCTGCAAAAAAGTTCTGGGGACTGCAAGAAGCACAGAAAATACTTTCGATGACATGCTTGCAACATTAAAAGACTGTTCAACAGGCGGCGAACAGGAAAAAGAATTTATAGATGATTTGTATTTTCTGAAAAAACACGGTAATAATGCGGTTCATTCATCAAGCGTTAAAAAAGACGGCATGACAGCTTTAGAATGCCTTCAAAGAGCATTTGAAGCTGCGATAAGTTATTCGGTTTACAACCGCGGAGCAAGTGCAAATATTTTAAAACTCCGCTATGATACAGAACTTCTTGTAACAGGCAAAAAGAAACAAAAAAGTCTTTCTGAAAAATACACTGAAGCCAAACAAAAAACCGTCACAAAATCCAAAAAAAATAAAACACCCAAAAAGCAGTCATCAGTAATGGTTTGCAAAAAGCCAAAAAAGAAAGTCTCACTATACTGGATATTTGTCGGAATATCTTCTGTCATATCTTTAATATTAATCTCAGGTTTAATCATCGCACTTCATGTGAAATAATTTTAGTGTATAATCAGATTATGGATATGAAAAGATTTATTTTAATTTTCTTCTTTTTTATGTGTTTCTGTACGGCAGTATCAGCGGAAGATGAAATATATTTACAGCAGGATAATAACTCTTTTTCTCCATACACTAAAAATCTTCCTGCAGCAAAAAGCTACGACTTAAAAAAAGAAAACGATTTTCATATTTCACCGCAAAACGCTTACGAATATATGAATAAAAATCCGTATTCCAAACAATCAAAATCATTCAAAAGAGAAAAGAAACGCGGAAATTTTTCATACGGAACAAAATACGACAGCACAATAGCGCCCGACAAGTATTCGCAAACAAACACATTGTTTACAACATATCAAAAAAACAAATTTTCAATAAATACTTCATATAAAAATGCAGCCTTTACACCTCTAAACCAACAGGGTAAAGGAACTTTTTCTTTCTCGCCCGAATACAAAATAAACAGTCATATTTCACTGCAAAGTATTTATTCAACAAGCTTTCTGGACAAAAACAAAAAAAATGAAGTAGTGTTCAGTCTTAAACCGTTCAAAGACGACAGAATGAATTTTGATATCGGAGCAAGTCAGATTTATTCTGAAAACACTGCTCCGACACGTTCACAGTTGAATTTTTCAACAAAATTTAAATTTTAAGGAGCAAAAATGTATTACTATACCGATTTACATATCCACTCAAAATACTCAAGAGCTACAAGCAGGAGTTTAACGCTTGAGGAGCTTGCAATCTGGGCAAAGAAAAAGGGATTAAGTCTAATAGGAACGGGAGATTTTACACATCCTGCATGGTTTGCCGAAATAAAAGAAAAACTTGTGCAGTATGATGACGGAACATTCCGTTTAAAGCCCGAAATTGAACGTGAAATCGGAGCTTCCGTGAAATTTATTTTAACCGTTGAAATTTCTACAATTTATAAAAAATGGGATAAAACAAGAAAAGTTCACCACGTTGTGTTCGTTCCGAATTTAGATGCCGCAGAGAATTTCAGAAACAAACTTGACGCAATCGGCAACATTAAATCAGACGGTCGCCCTATATTAGGTCTGGATTCGCGCGACTTGCTTGAAACAGTTCTTGAATCGGGAGAAAATTCATACATAATCCCTGCACATATATGGACTCCGTGGTTTTCGGTATTAGGTTCAAAATCAGGGTTTGACTCCATAGAAGACTGTTACGGTGATTTGTCCGAGCATATTTTTGCGGTTGAAACAGGACTTTCATCAGACCCGGAAATGAACTGGCATGTTTCCAAACTGGATAAATTCAGACTTGTTTCAAATTCAGATGCACATTCAGCATCAAAACTCGCGAGAGAAGCAACTGTTTTCAGCACAGACCCGAATTATTACTCAATTATGAATGCACTGAAAACAGGCGATGGCTATACGGGAACAGTTGAATTTTTCCCCGAAGAAGGGAAATACCATGAGGACGGTCACAGAAAATGTAATGTTTGTATGACGCCGGAAGAAACAAAAAAACACAACGGAATTTGTCCTGTCTGCGGAAAGCCGATGACTATCGGGGTTTCTTACCGTGTAAACGAACTTTCTGACAGAAAAGAAATTATCACTCCGCCTTCAACAGCAGGAAAAGTATTCAGCCTTGTACCTTTGCAGGAAATAATTTCAGAGATTAACGGCGTAGGTCCCTCAAGCAAATCCGTAGTTTATGAATATGAAAGGTTAATAAATACTTTCGGCTCGGAACTTGCAATCTTGCAGGACGTTCCCGTTGATGAAATCTCTAAATCATCAACACTTCTCGGAGAGGCTGTTTCGCGATTAAGGCAGGGCAAAGTAATTAAACATGCCGGTTATGATGGAGAATACGGCGTTATAAGATTATTTGAAGAAAATGAACTCGTAAAAAAAAATGCCATAAACCTAAAACTTGCAATTGATTTACCGAAAGAAACACCGGTAAAACAGCAAATTTTAATGCCTGTTCCGGCTTCTAAACAAAAAGAACAATCTGTTTCACCTCAAAAAAAATCAGGGCTGGACGAATACCAGCAAAGTGCCGTAAAAAATGAAAATTCTCAGCTTCTTATTGTTGCAGGTCCGGGATCGGGAAAAACAACTGTTTTAACACAACGAATTGCCCATCTTATCAAAGACAAAAGTATTCAGCCCGAAAACTGTCTTGCAATAACCTTTACCCGCAGAGCTTCACAGGAAATGCGCGAAAGGCTTAACAAGATTTTGGAAAATAAAGCAAGTCTTTTAAATATTCACACATTCCACTCGCTGTGCTTTTCAATTCTTAAAGAAAACTATGAACGCGCAGGACTTAACGAAGATTTTACGGTAATGTCAGAGCAGGAAAAAGCTTTGTGCAAAGATGAAAAACTTCTTGAAAATGCACTCGGATTTGACGATTTAATTATTTTGACAGTAAAACTGCTCACAGAAAATGAAGACATCCTCAATACTTACCGCAGCCGTTTCAAATACGTATCAGTCGATGAGTATCAGGATATTGACGAAAACCAGTATAAGTTAATCCGTCTGCTTGTCCCGCAAGATGGCAATATATTTGTAATAGGCGATCCTAATCAGGCAATTTACGGATTTAGAGGCGGTGATGCAAAATTCTTTAATAATTTCACACAGGATTATCCTGAAACACAGGTTATTAATCTTAAAAACAACTACCGCTCCACAAACAGTATTGTGGATGCCTCAAATCAGATGATTAACTGCTTTAATATTGTTTCGAAATTCGACAAACCGCATGAAAAAATTACAATCCACAAAGCTCCCACTGACAAAGCAGAAGCGGAATTTATAGCAAGCACAATCGAAAATCTTATAGGAGGTCATAGTTTCTTTTCTATTGATTCGCAAAGAACCGACGGCGGTGAATGCGATTACTCATTCTCGGATTTTGCAATCCTTTACCGTACATCCTCACAACTTCCGCCGATTATTGAGGCTCTTAAAAGAACAGGCATGCCGTTTGTTAAACTTTCAAACGATCTTCTTTGTGAACAAAAACCTGTTATGGAATTAATAAACAGCTTAAACGATGATGAACCGATTTGCGAACAGCTTAAAAACAGTAATTTGGAAATTGATGATTATATTCTGAAATACCTCATTAATATTGCCAAAACTTCAAAAGATAAAAACGAATTTATCCATGAAGTATCACTTTTGACAGAAGCCGACACACTTGATAAAAGAGCGGACAGGATTACTCTCATGACACTTCACGCATCAAAAGGGCTTGAGTTCAAATGCGTGTTCATTGCAGGGTTGGAAAACGAAATTCTGCCGCTGTACCGCGCAAAAGAAGAAAAAGAAATCGAAGAAGAACGCAGACTTTTATATGTCGGAATGACAAGAGCCAAAGAACGTTTGTTTCTAACTCATGCGGTAAAAAGGAAATGGCTCGGAATGTTTAAAAACCTTCCGATATCGCCATTCCTTATAAAAATCAAAGATGATTTACTTAAATTAAGTAAATTCGACAGAGCCTATCAAGAAAAAGATAATTCAGAACAATTAAGCTTGTTTTAACAGTTTTTCTTCATTCTGTTCAGTTGATAATTCTGTAAATCGTGAAAATCCCAATTAATTTCACGTTTTACAATTCTGGCAGGATTTCCCGCAACAATAACATTCGGTTCATCAAATTTTTTGGTAACAACGCTTGCCCAGCCGACAATACTGTCATCAGAAATCTTTGTATTCTTACCGATTTTGACATCTCTTCCTATCCAGACATGGTTTCCTATCTCAATGCTTTTACCGAAATTCAAAGGATTGCCCTCTAAATCTGTGATTGTATGAACATCTGTACACCAAATATCAATTCCCCAAGAAATCATGCAGTCATTACCGATTGAAATCGAAGAATTATCGTCCTGTAAAAACAGTCTCGCACCGCAAACTATAACGTTATCACCAATATTTATATTACAATTATTTGCATATCTGTTTACCCCGGGTTCAATAGTATCTTCAGGCGGGTTTCCGATGTTTATGGCAAGTCCCGTAAGACCCAATGCAGGATTTGTAGGACATAAAAGTTTTCCTATATTAACGGTATTATTATGTCCGAACATGTAAACCGCCAACCCCTTTTTATTTAAAAATTTTTCAATATCGTCTCTTTTGTCAACTTTAATTCTAACCATATTATTGTTTCCCTGAACCATTAAAGGGAAATTTTCCAAAAGTTCTGTTTCTTTTCCCGTAAATTCAGTGACTTCACTGCCGTCTTTCAATACAAATACAAGTTTATTATTTTCTCCAGTAATATTTTTCATAATTAAATCCTCCTTTTAAAAAAATTATAAAACCTGAGAGCAGCTATCAGTCAAGAGATAAAATATGGACTGTCATTCCTGTATATTTTAAATAAAATGTCTCATCATAAAAAAATAAAACAAAACAGCTAAAAATGTAAAAAATACAGAGATAAACTTTGTTTAAAAAAAGAAGACCTTTCACTAAAAGCAGGTTTCGATAATTCATATATTAGCAAACTTGAAAATGCTAAAATAAATGCCACTATAAATAAATTAGGCTCAATTGCAGATGCATTAAACATTAACACAAAAGACTTATTTGATTGATAATAAAAAAATCGCCTAATCTAATAATAATTTCCATTTTTCAATTGAATAATTTTCTTTTCCGCCATTTTCTATTAATGGATATAAGTAATGATAAAAGACGTCTGTATGTTGAACGCAATTATACCCATAACAACCATTTTGATTAATATTTATAAGTATTGATTCTAATAAATTTGAGATAAAATAGCCAAAAGCAAGGTCTTTTATTTTATAAAAACCACAATGTTCATTATTGGTAAAATTGCGTTGTGAATCGCGATACCAATGTCGCATAAAAATATCTTTACCAAAGCAAATATGTCCTACTCGTCCATGATTATCTATTAGAGAATTTTTAATTGAAGCAGAAAGATTGCTATCTTCAATTTTCAAATCTGATTCATACCCAAATATTCCATTAAAGATAAAACGGGAACTGCCATGAACTATCATTTCTCCATTTTTATGTGCTTTTTGATTTATTTCCCTAAATTCGTTTTTCCTTATTGTTGATTTAACTTCAATTATACCAACTACACTTTCTTTAACTACAATAACAAAATCATCAATTTGAAATAAGGGAGGAATTTTATTGTCATAAATAATTATATCAATTTGTGATGTCGATTCATGATTATCACACATTACAAAACCTGTTCCAATAGAAACAGTTTTGGGTAAATGTCTTGATAATATATTTTTCAAAATAATTTCTTTATACCTGCCGTCCTCTGGAAAATGTTGAACAAAATCCCTTACTCTATCTTTAATCGAAATAAGTTCATTTGAAATTGATTCACGATAATGTTTATAGTTTGGCATATCTAACGCTCCAAAATAATTATAAAGCAAAGAAAGGGAAAGTACACTCGCACTTTTGGGAACAACGTCATTATTGAATTTTGACGTTTGTTTATTTTTGGTGTCTATGTCTTAGAACTTCTCGTAGTGCTGCAGATCACCGAGTTTCGTAATAAAATAGACTTTCATCTGAAAGTCTATTTTATGGTGGAGCGTAGGGGATTCGAACCCCTGACCCCGACACTGCCAGTGTCGTGCGCTACCAACTGCGCTAACGCCCCGAATGTAATTATATTTTAACATAAAAAATTAAAATTATATGTTACAAGCTCAGGATTTCTATTTAAACTTGTGCATTGTACAGAAAAATGACACGGAAACTTATTAACTATAATTTTAACTTCTTTAGTCTTACACATATTTTTAATTTCTTTTATTATATTTGTCATATCTCTATTATATTTTTTCTCAACTCCCCAAGCAGGAATTACTATATTTGCTCTTTGAATAACATACTGAATTATCGCTAAATTTAATCTGCATATATCCTGATTAATTACTCCATCAAATTTTGAATTTATTAACGGATAAAGATTTAATACTTCAAAAGCTGAAATTTCATTAAATTTGTTATTAATAATGTTATATAAATTATTGATAGTATTATCAGGTGTTTCATTTTCAATATGGAAATCAGATTCGCTGGGATTTATCATTATCACTGTTACTTTTTTATTAATTTTTAAGTTTTTTAATTTATAATAGTAATAATATCTGCATTTTTTATCTTCCGAATAAAGTAAGGAACTTTTTTTATTATGTTCAATTATAAATTTATATTCAGAAAAATTTGTTTGCAATTCGTTAGCTAAATTCATATTTATACTCATATTAATAAAAATAAAAAGAGCCTTTCGGCTCTTGTCTTTAATTGGTGGACGTTGACGTACGGTTTAACACTCCAAATTCGCCAAATCGCCGCATAGCTTAGGATTTGGGCTGGTTGAAAACCTGCAATTTTGATGACCGATTTTTCTGAACTCCTGTAGGCAAAAAACTGCAAAACTGTTGAAAGTTTGAATATGACTGCAAAGCAAGTATGTTGCAACAAAATGAAAGGGATTTTTATGGCAAGGCTTAGTCCTAAAAAATTGAATGAGTTGAAAGAAGTTAATCTGCTGACAAAAGAGGAGATTTCTAAGTTGACAGGCATACCCCTGTTTACTGTTGAAAATCTTCTCTCTGAACGAAATCATCACCCTGCAATGTGGATGCTTGTTGCACTTATGGAATTGTTTAGCTGTGATATGAAAGATTTCTTCGAGTATGAGGAAGATGAATTTGACAGCAATGAGAGTTTTTCCAGTCGTTTTACAGACATTATTGCGAGTTTATTCTAAGTATTACCATTATTCATTTTTAGTTTTATTTTCTGAAATAATGCGTTCAGCTTCTGCAATACCACCTTGCATTAATACATATTTTATATTTCTGGATGTTCCTTCAGTATGTAGTTTACTACCAGCTTCTTCAAAAAAATGTCTAATTTTCCATTCAGATACATTTATTCTAAAACGCTTTCTCAATAAAGTTGCTACTTCTTCTCTAGAAAAAGATTTGTATTCAGTTTCATTCGTATACATATACATTAATACCCAGATTTGATCAGCATAATTAGGCAATTTTTCAATATCACAATATTTTTCACAGTGTAAATCATCAACCGAAACTGATAAACTTGGGTAATCTTTTGTAGCTTTAGGAGATTTAGTAGCCTTGCTAGATTTTTTATTTTTTGTGTTTTTTTCTTTTGGCTGATAATTTTGGAAGTATTCAATTCCTTTCTGCGACATCTTAAATACTCTTTTTCCGTCAAGTTTTTCTTCTAGAATATATGGTTTTTCTAATAATTTTCCTATTGTAGCACTAATATTTGTAAGTTCAGGAATTCTTGCAGACTTAAGTTCTTCCTTAATATTATCAATGGTAAAAGGTTCGACATGTTTGATTATTGCTAAGTAGTAAGCAGCCCCACCTACTCTATCCATGTCGGATGAAAATCTCATTTCACTATTATAATGTGCAAAATTATCATATTGTTGTTGAACAATATTTTCATTAACTGTAGTTGTTACATTATGATGTTTATTTTCAAGTAATGGCGTAGCATTTTGGCTTACTGGCAATAATGGAATAACTCTTGTTACAGGCAATATCATTTCACTAAATTTTTCTCGTTGATGTTCTATGAAATCGGAATCCCCGCTTGCTTCAAATTCTACACCACTTGGACCAATTTTAAACTTTACTGAATTTGATGTGTTTTCTGTCATTTTTAATCTCCTTTATTTTATTAGACCTGCTTTATGATACAGTTCTTCTAATCTTACTCTGTATATTTGTCTGATATCATCAATATCAGTATCTCTTGTATTATAATGGATTCTATGTGCAGCATAGTTTCCAAGATTTCTTATTTTTTCATAATCTTCTTTTACACCTCTAGATAAGCCCAAAATATTTTTATTTTCCACTGCTTTTTCTACAATGTTATTTAGCATTTTGTAGTCTCCGTTATTATCTCTAATACTACTTTCGAGCTTATAATTTTCAAACATAAGGATTAACATTATCTCGAAAATACGTCGGAGCAAAACTGCACAGGCATCATAACAATGATTTTTATAAGTATTATTAACCTGACTAATGAGCTTATCTAAATATGTTCTTTTCCCGGAAAATAATTTTTCATCGAGAAGTTCATTATTAGACTCAATACTATTCTTATCCTCTAATTGTTCTTTAAACTCTTCCTGAATAGATTTTGCAGTATTTGCGTTTAATATCCAATTACCTGTTTTGTTACTTTTTCTAAAATCTTTGGATTTTGTAAGATTTTGCTTTATCCTTGAATTATTAGAAACACCTGCACCAACTGTAGTAAGTCGTTCCAAAGAAGCATTTAATTCAAATTCTTTTTTGTTTTCAAATTTCATTTCAAAAAAGGCTACTAATTTTACTCTTTCAATTTCTGTTTTGCAACATAAATCTGTTTTTTCAACAAAATCTTTAAAATCCATGCTTTCTCCTCTCCAAAAGTCATTTTTATCATGATAGAGAAGGATTTCCCTTATTTCAATAATATTAACAAAAACTTAATATTTTCCTTAAAATTTGATTATAGAGGAGAATTTTTATGTACTATTTTCTGGACTTAGACGAACAAACAAGGCTGAATATGATTAGTGAGCTTGAATTCGATATACGCACCGGCTTATTTTATGAGCCGTTATCTATGACAGCGTCAGGCATGATGACTTACAAGCGGTTGCTGAAAGAGTGTTTTGAAAAAAGTACTCCAGAAACTTTGCAGCAAAAGCTTACTTCTTTTTTCTTTAGGGAAAAAGACCGAAACGGTCGCAAAATTCCCTCTAACATTCGTGAAACTATTGCTTTCTCTGACTTTAACCGTTATTATGTTCGTGCCTTGTTGCTGCGGGCACTGAGTGAGGACAAAAAGCTTTGTGTTTATCGGGCAAAGCAGGTTATGAACGAACGCAAAGAATCCAGATTAGCAGTTAACAAAGTCTATTTTGACAAAAGACGTATCGGACAAATGCTTGAATTGTTCAGGGATTATAGAAAACTATTCAGCTCAAAACATGAACTATTGCAACCGAACTCAGGACTTAGCCTTAGACTTTTTGGATAACCCTAAATTCTTATTTATGATTTTCGGTTATTACCGTTATTGATTTTTTCTGAAAGAAAAGTAAGTGTAAAGCTAAGGATATGCTTGATGATTTACTGGGAAATGGTGAGTTTTGAGGTATTTCTCGCAAAAACCTCTGTCTTTGATACTGTTTTGCTCATGCCTGCTTTGTTGAAAAGTTTTCTAAGAGATTTCGGGCTTTCTTTCCTGAAACTACATCTTTGCTACACCTTGACGACGGCAAAACTACACATTGACACATGGTTAAAATGTTTACACTGATTGATTTTCTAGCTTTTGACTACACAAACTACACTTTTTTGAGACAATCGAACAAATTTTTCTTAGAAGTTCTCAACCACTGGTTTGAAATTCGGGTTTAGTGTCATTTCGTGAAGAACTTCTCCGATTTCGTTATTTGGCAATATGGTTGAGGGGTTTTTGTAGAGGATTTGCAGAAGGATTTTGATTGACGATATGCTCATTTTATGGTCTTTAACAAGAATTCTAAGGCTTTCTAACCATTCGACATCGTACATACTGTAGAGCCTTTTCTCAACTTTACCAGTCTTTACTCTCTGGGTCTTGATTAGCTTTTCGGTGTCGTATGTTCTTAGTCTGTCAGGAGTTATCCCTAACCTTTTTGCTACAATACTTGTTGTGAACAGTAAATCGTCTTTCTCAAACTTATTCTTGAGTACCATATTTTACCCTCATATCCTTTCAATGATAATACACTAGGCAAATTATAGCTATTTGCATGCAGCTATTCGACAAAAGACTAAATTCTTAATTTATGTAAACCCTATTTACAAATTTAGGCTTAACGTGTATTATAGGTTTGGTTATGAAAGAGGTATTACAATATGGTTATTGAAAATAACAAATCAACAGAAACAAACATTGGGATAAAATGGAATTTTTTTGGAACAAGCTTGCTATCCATTTTAGCAATAGGAATAAGTATTTTTATATATCAAGCTTCTATATGTGATAAATGGTTTTACCTTGCGACTTTTGCACTTTTTATAATTTTTAGTTTAACAAGAGCTGAAGTTGAAAATCCAAACTTAAATAATATCTTGACTAACTTATATATAGTGCTGTTTAGTTGGTTTCTTGCATACCAAGGTTTTACAAAACATACTGAAATTTATACGGCTCATTGTTGGATAGGAGTACTATTCGGAATAGTTTTTCCTTTAGCTAGTTGGTGGGGATACAATGAAGATTTGTCTAAACATGAGAAAGAAAAATTTATATCAGGTAATGAACTTAACATAGATAGGGATATTAATATTGATGAGTCTAAAGAGATACTTGTGGATATCCAAAAACAAAAAATTATCTTTTGGGATAATCAAACTTGTTTTCAAAACTTAAACTATAAAATATTTGATTTTAAAGATATTTACGATTTTGATTTGATTGAAGATGGTTTTTCAAAACTCCAAGGCAGAGGTATGGTGTCAGCGGTGGGAGCTATTACTTTTGGTGTAACAGGAGCTGTAATAGGAGCTGTTGCAGGTGACAGAAAATCTAAAAATTATTCTACAAGTATATACGTAAATATTGAAGTTAATGACCTTAATGCACCTTTAGTTTCTATTGTCTTTTTAAATGAAGAAGTTGAAAAAAGTTCTTACGAATATAAACAGGCTCTCAAAAAAGCTCAGGAGTTTATTGCTATACTTACATACGTTAAAAACCATGCAAACAATAATCAAGATACTATGAAAAAAGAGGTATAATATGAAAAAAATTGTAATACTAACTTTACTTTTATCTCTCACAGCAAATTATTGCTATGCAAGCGATATGAACAGTATCTTTTATGGTATCAGGAGTGGTATTGATGTCCTCTCTGACGTGAACAGACTAAGAGGTCAGGTTAACCAGACAAACGCACAACAACAGCAACTACAAAGCCAACAGCAGGCACCTGAAATTAGGCAAAATCCACAGTCTGCAAACACAGCTAACTCCTATTATGCTCCTGAAAATACTAGCAACAGCAACTATGACACATCCGCAAGAGATGAGGGAACAGCTTTTACTGCAAAATCGAAGTTTGCAGAGGGGAATATCTACCTTAGACAGGAGAAATATAGAGAGGCGATAGACAGCTACTACGAAGCTATGAAACTTTTTGAGGCAATAGGGGATACTGAAAACGCACAAAAAGCAGGTCAAGCCTATGATGAAGCTATTGAAATGCGTTGCGAATTCGGTGATTACTGTATGTAGATTGCTGAAACCACTTTACAATTCTTAACTTATGGCTTGATTTGTATTTTTTAGCATGTAGTCTCATGCATGTTGGGTGAACAATCACCCTGTAGTACAATGAAAACAACATATGCAAAGTCGGGAATTCTTTAACTGCTGGTAGAAGCATGAATGAAAAAATATCGTAGGTAGATATAGACCATCCTGCGTTTGACGGAAAATCAGAGAAAACTTTTAAAGAACTTCCAATATCCAAAACTAGGGGCAGAGCCGAATTAGTTAAATTGCAATTGTAGCCGAATCATATGCATTATGTCTAGCGAACGCCCTAAGTAGCTCGTTGACCTCCTTTTATTTGAGATATGACCTTTAATTATTCTGCAAGTGTATTACTGTATTCAAAAACAGTATATTTGGCATTCTGCAAAGAATGTTGATTTGTGTCTTAATACGGTACAACGCAGAAGTGTGTCTAAAAGCAGAGTGCTTTTAGACGCTGAAACAAATTATTGGCATATTCAACCGAAGAAAAGGAGAAATCTTTATGCCAAAAAATACGGCGAAAATGATAGTTTCAGACTTCTCTGAAACCGAAAAACAAATGTTGCAGACACTCGTACGAATTATCGTACACAATATCGTAGAGGAGGTCTGCCATGAATAACGAAAACCAAAAACAACAGGTAACACAAGAAGTAACTACGGGAGAACAACAAACTTTACCTGCAAATCCTTCTACATCTACGATTGAGATACATCCTTGTTATCTTCTTAGAATTATTGATAATATGAGCAAACCTCAGGTCTGTTCTGAAAGATTTATTGTGCTGGTCATTATCGGTGGTAAAAATCCTGCACAGGCATTATTTGAGCTTGAACAGGAAGATTTGATTGACAGTCGAGGACTTAATCTTAAAATTGGTAAACAGTTTGTAGGTACAAAAATCTCGTTCAAAAAATACGGGTTAGAAAAGCTGCAACAGCAATTACGAGAAAAGTCTGTATGCAAGGTGCAATACGCAAATGCTGGTCATCAGGTTGAGTGTTATGTTTATAGAAATGCTTTTTTCCTATACAAAACAAACCAACTTTTTATGGCTCCCAAATATGCACCTGAAAAAGATTATGATTGTGAGGAAAATTCGTTAGTCGATGTGAAAAATCCTTGTATTCCAATGATTTATTCGAGTACAAAAACAGGTTTAGAGGTTATGCAAAAAGCAATGCCAAAATTTGCACGAACATTCTCTCGTTCAGATGTTCTGATTTGTGCAGGTGGAGCCCTCGCAATCTCTTTGCGTGATGTTTTTATGAACATTACTGGATGTATGCCGAGTATTTTCCTGTTTGGGGCGTATGAGTCTGGAAAAAGTACCATTATGGACTTTATTTCAGCTATTTATGGTTTTCCTGACAACTCTACACATACTGCAGGCAACTCTACGGTATATGCAATATCAAGAAGCATTCAAGCTCGTAGAAACATTCCTGCTTTTGTAGATGATTTAATATTGGAGATACTAAATAAGCTTGAACCTATAGTAAAAAATAGCTTTCATGGTATCTCTAGAGAACGTGGGAAAAAAGACGGTATTGACAAAATTGAAGTGCATACTAATATCGTTGCCACTGCAAATGAATTTTGGAGAAATCCAACACCGCAGCTATTATCCCGAATATTATTTGCAAATATGAAAAACGGTGATTTTGATTTATCAGGATTTGAGTATTTTCACCCTGAAAAACGCAAAGAATTATCACAAATATTGCCCTTACTTTTGCAATATCGGTCGCAAATTCCTGCTATTTACAACAGTGTATATGCAACAGTACGTACACTAACAAACCAAGGCGAAAAACGACACTTATTCAGTGTTGCAATATCCTGTACGATGTGGGTAATCATTAATCACATTCTAGGATATGAACTTGTGGATTGGCGAAAAATTGCGGTTGATTACGATGTAATGTACCAAAACTACCTGAATGTCGAGGTCAAATCCTCTGACATCATTCTGAATGACATTGCTTGTATGATTGCGGCTGACAAACTTGATTATGGAGAAGATTACAAATTGGTTAATGGTACGGTTTTGCGACTCAATCTTAACAGGTACATTCAGAAATACAATGTTGCCAATCCTCAAAATATTATTAACCCTCCACAATTCAGACTATTAGTCGCAAATGACAAACGTTTTAATACAAAATCTGTTGTCATGAAAGGTTTGAATAGAGCTATCTCTATTGATGTTTCTGGTAACGATTACTTACTAGAAGAAATACAAAAGCAGAAGAATTACTGGCTTGCAAATCCAGCAAATAGAGGTGAGGAGGAGGACTAACCTTATCGAAAATTTGAAAAACTTCCCCTGCGTAGCCTTATGCAGGGTGAGTTTTCTTGTATACATAGAAATGAATATGAAAGGAAGATATATTATGTTTAATCTTAATAACCTGTTTAGCAAATGGAATGACCTCAAAGGTCAAAACAGTCTAACTTATCGTAGGATTTCAACCCTAATTCAGGATAAAGGTACCTCTTTAAAGGACCAAAAAGAGATATGTGATACATTCTGCAATAGCTACAAAATGAATATTATCGAGGAATTTGAGGAAAAAGCAAGTGCCATGAAAGGCGGTAAAAGACAGGAATTCAACAAAATGGTACAAATGTTGAAAGAAGGCAAGGCAAAAGTACTTGTTTGTGCTTTTCCTGATAGACTTACAAGAAACTTGACCGATGCTGAAACAATTTTGGAATTGATTGAAGATTACGGAATTACTGTTGTGTTTGTCGTTCCTAATCGCATTATGCAAAGTCCCTTAGACCCTGCTGATGTTCTTATATTCTTGTTAGAGATTATTTTTGCAAACTACCGTGTACGTTTAGACAGACAAAGGTGTAATGCAGGTATTGTTGCTAAAAACAAAAGTGGTTTTCGATCTACGCAAACAACTTACGGCTATATGAATGATAGTGAACTCGGAAAAGCTGTTATTATGGAAAGTCGAGCGAAGTTTGTTCGCAAAGCTTTTGAATTGTATGCAACAGGTAATTATTCTGTTCATGAGGTTGCAAATGAACTGTTTGAACAAGGATTTGAGTATGAGAGACGACCTGATAAAAAAATTCCTACACAATCGCTAAATTCAATGTTGAGAAATCTTTTCTACACTGGAAAATATCGAATAAAACAAGAGGATAAGCCTATAATTGGCACACATGAAGCCATTATATCTGATGAACTCTTTGAGAAAGTCCAAAATCTCCTTAAATCAAATCCGAAATCTCCTCGCAAACACAATTTGCTTTATTCCAGACTTCTAACCTGTGCTAATTGCGGGCATTATATGACAGGTGATGTTAAGGTGAAACCGAATGGCAATAAGTATGTCTATTACCGCTGTATGAACCCGAAATGCAAGGAAAAAGTTTCTGTTAGTGAAGTGTCTATTGATGATGTTGTGAATACTTATCTCAAAAAGTTACGCTTGGAGCTTATTCCTGAGGATATTATAGCAGACGGTTTGAAAAATGAGATTTCTAGTATGTCGCAGAATTTATCTACCTTGAAACGCAATATTAGCCGCAAATACCACAGTGAACAGTGTGTTATGGAAAAAGCAGCCAAAAATGGTATTACTGATGAGAAATATATTAACGACAAAATGAGTGCTATTCAGGAAAAGTATGGTGATTTGAATATGCAAATACTTGCGACTGAAAAACAGATTGAAACGGTGAAATCTAAGGTAACTGAAACATTCAAAAAGCGACTTTATGATGTCTATACAGGCTTTGATACCCCCACAAAACGAAAAGTGCTTGAATTGGTGGCAAATATCTTCAATTATGGTGAAGACCGTCTAAACATGACGTTCGAATCTGCATTTTGTAAGATTAAACGGAGATAGTCGTGTGTGAAATTTAGATTTTCATACTATATTATTTGAACTTCTTACCGCACAAACCGCTTGTGCGGTTTTTCTTTGCCAAAACGACACCAAAACAACGCTCTGACGACACAAAACCTACACTTTCGCAACCCTCCAAAAGGTTTTATTTGATTGAATTTTAGTCGAAAGACAACACAAACTACACTTTTCTGACACAAACCAGCCAATTTTCTTTTCTTAAATGATTGTTTTACCATTTAGGCTTGGTATCCCTGTGTTTCGTAAATTTTTATGAACAAAAATGCAAATTTTAGTAGGTTTCTAACAGTTTCAGGGAAGTCAATTCGCCAATTTCTTATCGGGAAATCGTATGTAATCCTTACTTTACTTTTTTGGAAAATAAGTAAAAATGAAAACAGGAAGTTCAGGAAAATTCAAGGAGTTCAGATTATGGATTACAAAAAAGTAGTTATTTATGCTAGAGTTTCAAGCAGGGAACAGGAAAAAGAAGGATTTTCTATCCCTGCACAGTTAAAGTTATTAAGGGAATATGCCCGAAAAAACGGTTTTGAGATAGTTCAGGAGTATTCAGACGCTGAAACAGCAAAAAAAGCGGGCAGAACAAACTACAATGTCATGCTTGACTACCTGAAAGCTAATTCCGACACAAAAACAGTACTTGTAGAAAAGACTGACAGACTTTACCGCAACTTCAAGGACTATGTTACTCTTGAAGATTATGACCTTGAAGTCCACCTTGTAAAAGAAGGCTCAATTATTAGCAAAAATTCTAAATCTCATGACAAGTTCATACATGGGATTAAGGTGCTTATGGCAAAAAACTACATTGACAACCTATCCGAAGAAATTTCAAAAGGATTACATGAGGGGCTTGAACAGGGCTACTGGCCATTTCAACCGCCATACGGGTACAAAAGAGGTGAGAAAAAATCACTCTACATTGACCCGTTGAGGGTTTCGTTTGTTCGCAAGGCATTTGAACTCTTTGCAACCGGACGTTATTCTCTCCGCAAACTTTCTGAAAAGCTGTTTGAGGATGGCTACTATTACCAATCTGAACGTCCAAAGATTACCCAATGCGTTTTAGAGAGTATGCTCAAAAATGTTATCTACACAGGACAAATGCGTTGCAACGGAATTATCTACCAAGGGAAACACCCTGCAATAGTTGGATTTGACCTCTTTAACAAAGCACAAGAAGCGTTCAAAAAAGTCGGCAAATCCAAAGTCCGCAAAAACTTTCATTTTCTTTATCCTGGACTGGCAAAATGTGAGGTTTGCGGTTATGCTATGTGCGGTGAAGTTCAGAAAAACAATGTATATTATCGTTGTTCGCACCATGACCGAACTTGCACAAATACCTCTTACATATCTGAAAAGCAAATGACGTCAGCACTCCGCAGACATCTCACAAGAATTGCCCTAAATGACAAACTATATGAACTTGTCAAAACTTCCCTCACAGAGAGTTTGAGAGATGAACAGCATTACCACAAAACAGAAGTCAAAAGGCTGAACAAAGAGATTGAGGAATGCACCGATATTCTGAAAAAGATGTATCTCGCCAGTTGAACAAAGTTATTGACATGGATTTATGGATTACAATCAAAAATGAGTACGAAATTAAGCTGAACAGGCTAAACGCAGACCTGCAAAGACACCAAAACGCAAATATTGATTACATGGATACAGGGCTGAAAATTTTAGATGTCTGCCATAAAGCAAGTTTGCCATACACCGAACTCAAACCCGAAACTATTGCACAATTCGTATGGCAAAGTTATTCATCCGTTACGGTCAAAGAAAAAAGCGTCAAAATGAAGTTTGCCGAACCGTTTGCAACGCTTGAAAAATTGGTTAGAGTTGCAAAACAGGGAATTGCAGAATTAGGATATGACGAATTTGCTAAGGTTTAATGAGACATTTGAGTTGTAGAATAATAGCCTCAATTAGGCAGTATGTTTGAATATTAGCGGTATTTTTTAAATTAACTGTAATTACTCAAATTGGTCTTTTGCTACTCTTTTTGTCTCTCAAAATCCAACAAAAATTCAAATAAGCTACCTGAAATTTAAGCACTGATAAGGTTATAGCGATTTTAAATAAAGGACAAAAATGTCCCATTTGAAATACTAATTTTCTACTCGGAAATAAGTCGGAAGCTTAAATGTATTTTGATTTTTTGTTTGTTATGCCAAAATCAACATAACATTTTGTTAACCAATTACGGAAAAAACTAACAGTTTCAGTCAACTATTCTATAATATCAAATCCCAATTGTTGCATTTTTGTTTTAAATTCATTATAAAAACTGTCAATCTTAGAACGTTCAACAATTACCTTTAATATTTCCTTTGCTCTAGAACAGCCTACATAAAATAATTTATATGCAATTAAAGTCCCAAAAATATTATTTATTTTAACTGCATTATTAAATTTTGTTACTCCGGGGCGCGATAAATATGATGCATATGCATCTGAAAAGAAAAAATTATAATAAACATTGTTATTATATTTTTGATTTAGACTTTGCAAGAGCTCATTTAGTGAATTTACATATTGATTGTATGTATCCTTTTTTAATTCAGAAAGTTTTATATTATTCAAATATTCAAAATTTCTAATATCTTTCACATATTCATAATAAAATTTTTCAAATTCATTATAGCGAACTTCATTTTTAGCGAGTAATTCAAAAAAATCATACATTCTTACATATGGGTTTCTCGTTGAATCTTCAGCAATAAATACAACCTCATCATGTCCTTCACCTTTTACGCCATGTTGTGTTGAAATTTTTGGGTTTTCTATATATTCACAAAGTTTTCTAAACTCTTCAATACTTTGTTCTAAAACTGTTAAGTATTCATTTTCTTCAGAATCTTCAAGATAATTTTCAGTTACAGAATTTAATAAAAATTGCTTGTCATTTAGAAATTTTAAAAAATCTATAATTAAAATATCCTCATTATACTTGCTATAAATACCTTCTATTAAATTTTGAAAATTTTTCTTGTCTTCATGTTTGTTAATTTTTAATAGCTCTTTGTTATATATTTTGGATTTTTTATTGTTAATTTTTTGAACAAGCAGTCCATATTGTTTTAATTTATATTTTTTTAAAAAATCATTTATTTCAAAAAGAAGTCTAAATAATGGGTCAGGATTATCAATATCATTTGTTAATAAAACATCAACCGGACTATTCTTGCTACCAAATGAGTACTTTTCCATATCTGAAACTTTTTCATATAAATTTTTAGCACCTATTTTTTCAAAGCGATCTTTATTGTATATAAAAAGCTTAAGTATTTTGGGAGTTATATCTTCTATAGCATTTAAAGTTGAATTAACATCTTCGGCAATATAAATTTGCGGTTTATTTCCTTGTTTTTGAATATTTGAAACCTCTTGAACAAAAGAAGGATCATTATATATATTATTTAATACTGTAACAATACTTTGTGATGAACGATAGTTTGTTCTTAGTAGAAAATCTGAATTATTAAATGTAGATAATTCATTTTCAAAAGTACCATCATAGTTTTTATATATCTGTTGCATTTTATCACCGCATAAAAATAATGTTGTTTGTGAATCTTTTACAGCATTATAGAAAAATCTTAAAATATTAGCTGAAGTGTCTTGATATTCATCAATAAAAATATACTTATATAACGAGGATAATCTTTTTTTGATTATAGGATATTTGTCCAGTAATATTTCCGCAAAAGAAAGTAGTGCATCATGAGATAATCCGCCATAATATAATGAATTGAAGGGTAATTCGTTATATGAGATTGATTTAGTATTGTTTTTTAAATATTCAAAACTTAAATTTCCCTCATGTTCTTCTTTATATTTCTGATTTGCTATTTCATTTCGTTCATCATTTGATATATTATTAATTCTATCGAGAATATCCCCTTTATATGTTTCAAAATAAAGTTCTATAATATCTTTGTTAGAAAAATAAATTTTAAAAAATTCGGATACAAAAGAGTGAATAGTTGAAATTTTTACATTTTTTGAATTAATTTTTGATATTAATTCATCAGCTGCTCTATTTGTATATGTAATACACAGTATTTTGCAATCTTTGTCATTGCTGACAATTTCATTAATTTTATCTTTTATAAAAGTCGTTTTTCCGCTTCCGGCAGGAGCATTTACTAAAAACATATTATTGTTTATTGCATTAGCCAATTTAATCCCTCCTTAATATAGTCTGGAATAAAATCGACTATTTTATCATCATTTTGCAAAATAATTGAATACATAAAATCCGTCTTGTTATCACTTGTCGCCCTAACTATATCTCTTGATGTTATTTCATTGTCAATATTTTGACCTTCCGCATTCTTATTTGGTATGCTAAAAATTAAATTGTTAGTTTCTTTGTTTGTTTTCCAATAGTTTTTGTCGTTTACATCCTCAACATTAATACCCAATTTTTTATTTAATATAGCTTCTTCTAACGTTCTTCCATAACCATCTCTTTCTGTTTGATAAAACAGCCTGATATTAGGATTATTCTGCTGCCATTCGTATAAATCTTTAACTTTTAATGCCTCTTTAGAGCCGTTATAATACGATTTCAAACCGTTGTTTGTTGTTTCAGAATTCAATATATCTGAAATTATTATACATGATTTTTCATAATCAATATCAGTAAATATCAAAGTCTTTATTTCTAAAAAGTCTAATAATGGTTTATATTTATGTGAATATGCACCTCCAACTTGAACAAAGGAAAGGTATTGTTCTCTCAAATTTTTATAACTATCAAGATTCAAGATTCTTTCCAAAAACATTTTCTCAGTATCACCTTCATACATAATAATTTTGTTTGCAAAAATAAGGTCAGAATAATTTATTCTAAATAATAGAGAATAAAACTGAACGGCATCTTCATTTGATAAATTATTTATGAATTGATTTAAATCAAAAATTTTATTTGATAATAGTGTTTCACTAGAACGAATAACTCTTACTTTTTGCATTTCACTAACTTTTATTATTTCATTTGAGTGTGTTGTTATTAACCCTTGAATTTTCTGATTACCAAAATAATCATTTAAGTATTTAATTAACACCCTCTGCATTTGTGGATGCATGTGTGCTTCCGGCTCTTCGATAACAAAAAAATTTATTACTTTATTATTAAATTCATTTTTGAATTTTTCTAGTTGTATATGCATATATATTAAATTGCTTATACCAAGACCTTGTACTTGTTCTTCGAAGACATAATTATCATATTTATATTTTGCTATAGTTGAATTTTTTATAAATTTAATTATATTTTCGTCTGTTAAGCTCAATTCGAGATGTGGCAATCCAATAATACAATCTTTTGTGTGCTCTAGTTCTGCCATTATTGGATTTAAAGAGTCTGTTGATTTTTTTATTATTTCACTCTCAATATTTGTCGCTTTAAATAAACTTAGCATATCATTTGGAACTGTTTTAATTAAATTTTGCCAATTTTCATCATTTGAAATTATGTCTAAAAGATTTTGGCTAATTAAATAATTATTATTTGACTTTTCATCCGATAAATTTCTATCTGCATTTATTCTTATAAAATGAAATAGGCTTTTAAACTCAGAGCTGTCCATTTTAATCTCATTTTTATATTCTTTATCGCAGAAATAAAATTTATTTTCAAAACTTTCATTAAAATATCTATCTATTATACAATTTTTTGCAGACTGTTGTTTTTCTTCAATTTTATTTTTTTCTTCCTCTTTTGTTGAAGAATTGTACAGAGATGTTAATTCATTATAATGAAGGATATCTTTTGAGAATTTTTCAAAATTTTCTACTATTTGTTTTATAAAAATTTTTTTATTAAATTCATACCTGTATATAAAATAAAAACTATTATTTGCAATATCAAGCTCCATCATATAATTTGCAAAATTTACAATATCTTCCTGCTCATTATAATCAATTTGAATTTGCACCTCAATTGAATTTACAACATATTCTAAGAATATTTTTTCCAAATCATCAGAAAAAATATTCTTAGAATTGTTCTTCTGATAGATATCAATAATTTTTTCAATAAGTTCTAATTTGTTTTTATAATAACTATGTACATTAATATCTGAATAATTTATACTATAAAAGTTTTGTTCAAAAAGGTTTCGGCAAAGCTCAACTAAAGATGTTTTACCACTATTATTAGGTCCTGCTAAAATTGAAATTATATTATCGAAACAGATGTCAGTATTATGGAATTGACGATAGTTTTTAATAGCTATTTTATTTAATTTCACTTTATATCTCCTTGAGTTATATTTTCAATCGTATATAAAGGCAAATCAATTAAATTATCCGTTTTTTTATAATCTGCCATTGACGTTCTTATTGCATAATTGGGTTTAAATTTTTCCATATAAACCTTCAAACTTTTAGCTTGTAAGTTCCTTTCCGCCTTTACTTCAACAGGAACAACATCAGATTTTATTTGGATAACAAAATCAATTTCAGCCCTGCTGGTTTCATTAGACCAATAATAGACTGGTAAATCTTTAATTGTCTTAAATTGTTGTAAAACATATTGTTCGGCGATGGCACCTTTAAATTCTTCAAATATACGATTACCATCAATAATCGTATCTGCTTGTAAATCTGTCATTGCACCTAATAGACCAACATCCAGCACAAATAACTTAAATGAGTTGAAATCTTCATAAGCAGTAATTGGTAAATCAGGTTTTGTAATTTTATTTACTCTGTATACTAAGCCACTATTAATTAACCAAGACAAAGCAGCTTCAAAATCTCTTGCACGAGCTCCTTCCTTTGCTGCTCCATATATAAATTTCTTATTTTCCTTACTTAACTGTGCCGGAATAGATTTCCATAATAACCTTATTTTAGCAACTGTATTAGCGGAAATATGTTTTGTGAAATCTTCTTCATAAGCAGAGAGAATTTCTTTTTGCAGATTTCTAACACTTTCAAAATCTTTATTTTCAACAAAATCTTGTACAATTTCAGGCATTCCTCCAACATAACAATATTGTTTTAAGAGCTTTTCATACTTATTATTAAATAGTTTTATTGTTTTAAAATCTTTTTTGTTTAAAAGTTCAACAAACCTTTCTTCTCCCATTGCTAATAAAAATTCTTCAAAACTTAATGGGAAAAGATTCATAAATGAGACCTTACCAACAGGGAAACCCGTCCCTTCATGACAAGCAACACCTAACAAGCTTCCTGCAACTATAATATCGTATTGAGGAGCATTTTCTCTAAAATACTTAAGTGAAGTTAAGGCTCTTGGGCATTCTTGAATTTCATCAAAGATTATCAAAGTATTTTCCGCATTAATTTTTGTCTTTGTTGCAAGACCTATATCCATAATTAAACGTTCAGTATCATAGTCGATATCAAAAATCTCTCTGCTTTTTACATCTACATCAAAGTTAATATATGCAACTTGCTCATAATATTTTTCCCCAAATTCTTGCATTAACCAAGTTTTACCAACTTGCCTTGCACCTTGTATAACCAAAGGTTTATGATTTTTTTTGTTTTTCCAATCAATCAGATGTTTTAGTGCGTATCTTTGCATGCTTAAATCCCTCATTATAACACAAATATTCTACTACAAACTTCACATTTTTTACAGCACTTTTGATATATAATTACACATTTTTTACATGACTTTTAAAGCTTATTTACACATTTTTGACAGAACCTTAAATCATTAATGATGTAATTTTCTAGTCCTAGTTGTTGTTTTACCTTATAAAAATCTTTTCTAATTCTTCGTTTCAGGATTTCTTTTTTATTTTCATCACCTGTTAAAATACTGTTTAAGGGCTGTTTTGTTATAATCATTTTCTCAACCAATGGTAAAAGATAAGGATAACGCTTCTTTAAAACCCGAAATAATTGCTTCTGCTGTTTATTTGATAGTATTTGGACTTCTCTTTTTGATATATTTTTCACTCTTTTGACTTCAAAACAACAAGTTTTATCAATAACACCTTCTTTTTGAAAGTGTTTAATTATTTGATTAAGTAATGTCAAAACATTTTTAATTCTTCTCTCTGTTATCCCGTTTTCTTTCATACTCAATTTAAACTGTTCAATATCTTGTATTGTTATATCTTTTAATTTGTATTTCCTGAAAAATGGAAGTATTTGAGAATTAATAAATGATTTATAAGTTTTTTTAGACCAAGACGATAGTTTACAATTTTTTATTTCCATAAATAAATTTATGGCATCAATTAAAGTTATATCAGAATTTTGGGATAAAATATTTTTATCAATTATTTTAAATGTTTCTTCCTTTTGTATTATTTCAACATATTTAAATTTGTTTTTGAATTTTTGAATATTATCAGACTGATCTAAAAAATTTCTAACTGCATTAATTTCAAGTCCTGTAAACATAACAATATCTTCAAGAGTAAATGTTTTGAGTCTTTTGGCTATTTTTAAAATTTTATCAGTCATCTAAAAACCTCCTGAATTATATTTTTATCAATCAATTTTATTCCATTTACTAGAGCTATATTTTCTAATGTGTTAATCATTTCAACAATCTTTCTAAAGCTTTTTGCTTTTTGATGAATAACGCTTATTACTTCTTTTGTCATATCAACTTCTGAAACTTCGTCTACAATTTGCTTTATATCTGAATATTCAAATCCTATATATTGATAAATCTCTGAAATTCTATCAAATAAATGTGTATGCTTTTTTAACTTGTGTTTAGCTAAACTCATTCCAACCAGAACAATTGGAATTCCAGTCTCATCGTGCAAGTCTCTTAATGTTTCTATTGTCTTAAAGTCACTTAAAAGATAATCAATTTCATCTACTATAATCATTTGAGGCTTATTTTTTAGCACATTTACACATTGTCTAAAAATATCAGCAGTAAAAAATCTTGGAATTTCGTCAAGTTCTTTTGCAAGTTCTTCTAAAAACCATTTTGTGGTCATTTTATTAGTTGCTCTGATATAAATTGAATCAAATTGAAAAGATAAATACAAAGCTGTTTTTGTTTTGCCTAATCCAGCATTACCATATACCAAACCAATTTTTGTAATATTTTCCGGTTTATTTTTTAAATCTTGAATCAGGTTTATAAATCCTTTAACATTCTTAGTATGTACAAATTTGGGTTTCATATTCCAAATACTCCTTAGATTTCTTATAGCTTGCAAGCCAAGCTCTATCCTTATTACAAGTGCACCCATATTTCATCAGATATTCATATTTTTCTCTGCTAGTTCTAAATAATGGTTTAACTTTTGGATTGTACTTTTGAGGTTTTTCTTTTGTTTTCTTAATTTTTAAAGATACTATTGCTGTATGAACTTCTTCTTTTTCTTCTGCATGTTTGCTCTCAATAAGGTTGCACGTAGCCTTTTCGCCCCTCTGGTCATAATCCCCAATATCACACTTTAAAATTTCTAAATCTTCAATCTTTAAAAATTCCTTGCAGGCTTTTATTGTCTTATTTTTAAGCTGTTTTTGCTTTTGTATTTTTTGTTTGTAATCTTCTATGTCTTCTATTTCACCTGTATAATGGGCTAATGGGTGTGCTAAAGTAATTCTATCCGCACGGCACAAAAATTTGCCTGACATCGTATAAATATTGATATAGCTTAAATCAAAAAGACTGTATTTTATTATTACTTTTTGTCTTATTCCGTACAAAGCATCATTAAAATACCAACTGTTTAAGAATCGTATTCCCTGACTTGAAATTGTTTTTATTTCTTGAGCTAACATCAAATCATCTAATTCGTTGTTATTTATTGTATCTTTATTAACACCGTTAAACATTTCTTGAATAGTTTTTGATTTGTCATTTGGGCAAGGCAAAGAATTTTTATACAAAAGCCAACTATTAATCATTTGAATTGTTTGTTGAATTGTAGGGATAAATTCTGTATGAATGGCACAATGAAATTTCTCATTCCTTTTTAGTCTTGCAGGCTTATTTTCTATACTTGTTCCAATGTAACTTGGTAACAGCTTTTCAAAACTTTCCTGCATTTCAAGAAAGAATCTTTCAATAACTTTAGTCCTTGCATTATATGGGTTTGCAAAAATTGTTGTTATTCCAAGTTTTTCATAAATTCCTTTTAACCCTATTTCACAGAATGCAGGACTACCCATAAAATATTTACCCCTGAAGGCTCTGCCATTGTCTAAATAAACAAATTTTGGTATTTTACCTAAATTTAAAATTGCGTTGCGAAGTGCTGAAGCAATATTTTGAGTATTTTCTTCAAGCATAATTTCATAGCCTACCAATGCAGTTGATTTCCAATCCAGAAAACCGATTAAAGTCGCTCGACAAGGCTTGCCGGTAAAAGGATTAATTACTTGAAAATTCAATCGTTTGCCATCAGCTACTAAAATTTCACCGACTTCTATTTTTGAAATATCTCTTTTAATATGAGGAATAACCTGTTCTTTTAAAGCTTTTTCACCATCACGTAAAAGAGTCCATCTGTCAAAATAATTTGACTTATACCAATTAGCAAATCTTCTAAATGTCGCAGGAGCAGGGATATATTCTCTATTGTGCGTTTTTAGGACATATTGGGTAAGTGATATTGCTTTTCCTATACTGAATTTATTAGGATTAAGTAAAAATTTTAGAAAAATTTGTTTTTCATATTCATCAAGTTTAGTTCTTGAATAATCCTCATAATGATACCCTGGAATTAAAAGCTCATAATTTTTACTGTTGCCTAAAACTCTTTTCCATCTTTGAAGGGTGCCTATTGAGACTTTTCCAATTTTTGCGTAAATTTCGGGATAAAGAGTATTAGAATTGTAAGCACTTAAAAAATCTGAATCAAATTGTTTTTTGCATACCTGAAGTTTTCTTTGATCTTTCCATAAATTAACCAAATCAAACCTTGCAAGAGCAATTATTTTTGCTTTATCCGGTTTATGAAAATCAGCTATAATCGGTAATTGTTTTATTGGCGTGATTGAAACAAGTTTAGAATAATATTTTTCCTGTAAATCCTCTTCTATACTCGATAAAAGAATTTCAAAACTTTTTCCGCCTTTAACTGTAACTCCTCTGGTTGTATACTTGCATTTTGATAGTCTAACGGCACGAGTGCTAACGCCTTTGAGTTCTGCTAATTCTTTAATTGTAATATATTTTTCTTCATTCATTGTATAAACATCTATCACTCTAAACTCGGAAGAATGGAACTGTTTTCAATTAAAATTGCATCATTCAGACACATATGATTAAAATCCATGATAAAATTATTTTATGGAAAAGTTAATTTTAAATACTATTAAAGAATATTTCAATATTAACTTGGAAGAAAATGAACAGATAATTTCTGACAGTTTCTCTAAATACCCAGGAGAAAAGAAAAAGAAAATTAATGTTTGTGGATATGGAATTTTTAAAGATAATATTGCAAAACGTGGTAGCCACAGATATTTTTTAGAGATTCAAATAAACAACATTGGCAATAAAACATTAACAGCATTTATGTTAAACCCATCAAACTCATTACCTAATGAGGGATTTGATCAAACCGTAAGAAATGTTATCAGAATTGCATATGATTAACTCCTATTAGGAAAACACACTGTCAAAAGGGTTTTTGCTTTGGCGGGGGTCAGCCCGCCTCGGCGGTATCGGTGGTGTTGATTTCAATGTACTCGGCAATCTTGCGGAACTCGTCCGCGAACTTGAAATGAACGCTGATATTGCCGTTTTCGTAAACCTTGATATGGTCTACCAAGTCCGTGAGGATTTCACGGGTGAGCGTTTCGATGCTTTGATACTTTGCAAAGGCTACCAGCGCGGGGTGTTCCTTG
>ULKF01006186.1_pt1 | contig 28944 bp, 35 predicted proteins | sample 1951071 | NCBI WGS metagenome assembly ULKF01 (sample SAMEA4835492, study PRJEB28245) | human gut metagenome | biome: gut microbiome; material: fecal sample | place: Denmark | collected 2008
TCTTTTCATAATTGCTCCTTTCCATAAATCTAATAAAAAAATTTAAGCACTTCTTCTCATTAAATCAGAAATTTTTACTTCTTTCTGAATTTTTGAAACTTTTTTAGCCTTTTTTTTCTCCTGAATATCTTCTTCTTTAAACTGTGATAAACCTATTTTTACCTTTGAATTTTCATCACTCAGCATAAAGATGTCTTTAAAAAACGTAAGAATTTCTTTCATGATGTTCTCCTAAAATTATTATAATCTAATATCCGAAATTTATATCATTCATTAAAACTATTTTGACTTAAAAAAACATTGTAGTTTATGTTATATTATTGATATAACGACCTTAGGAGCAAAATTTGAACGATATTCTTACAGAAAAATATAATAATGATTTTAATACAGCTTTAAATATATATGAAAATTCATATTCACATGAACATCTTATTGAGTTTTTAAAACAAGGCTCTGTAGCCGAAAAACAAGCTGCAGCATTAAAGCTTGATAAAATAAATTCTATTGACGAAGCAAAAATATTTATTCAAAATTTAACCGGTTGTGACGGAAAAATACGGGAAGCCGTATCATTCAGGCTAAAAGAGTTTATACCATCTACCCCTGAATTCTTCACCGAATTTTCAGAAATTCTGCTTGATGCTGTTATAGATATAAACGGAAATATTTGCAGAAATACTATAGAAGCTGTAAAAAGTCTTAAAAACAGCTCCAAATTCACAAATGCATTTTGTAATATGCTTACCAGAAGAACTTTAGACTTGATAGAACCAATTAAAGAATTTGATTTTCAAGAAGGTAAATATAAAATTAACAAAGAAGTATTCAAATTGTACTGGTATTTGGAAACCATATATGAATTTTTGGAATTTATTAATCCTGAAATTCTTGCGGGTATTTTAAAGGAAACAAAAAATATTCAAGAATACACAATCAGAGAAAAAACTGCAAAAATCCTCTCTAAAATTAAAAATAACCCCGAATTATCCTATATAAAGTCTGAACTAAAAAACGACCGGAACTATTATGTACGAAGATTTTAACTTTTAAATATTAAGATTTATTAAGATATTTATAAAAAATATATACACTTTACGCAATTTTTAATTAATAATTTCCTTTATATAAATACAAGGGGAATTACAAAGGGAATAATTAAAAAAGGAGAAAAATATGGCAAGAGTGTTAATATCAATGCCTGAAAGATTTTTAGACGAAATTGATCAAGTTGCAGGAAATGAAAATCGCACACGTTCAGAATTAATCAGAGAAGCTCTTAGAACATATATGTACAGAAATCAAGTCAGAAATTCAAAAAAAGCAACAAAAAATGCAGAAATATTAGATGCACTGTTAAGTTAAAATAATTAGAAATAAAAAAAGAATTGGTTTATAATAGTCATAAAAGGGGAAAAAGAAATGGAAAATACAGAATATATTATGTCATCACTGGATGAATATTTTGAAATCTTAGATAAAGAAAATAAAAGACGTTCTGAATTAGTTGCAAAATCTCTGGTTAAATACTTGCAGAAATCTAAAGAAACAACAAAATTTCAATCACTTCAAGCTGCAAAGTAACTAAAACATTATTTTTTAAAGGTCAAGGTCAAGATTATTTTTGGGAAAAGGTAAAAAATTTACAGGGGAAAAAGAATTGTATAGGTCTGCTTAAAATAAGCAGACCTTGTAGTTTACAATATAAAAAAACATGAACCTGTTTCCAAGTTCATGTTTTTTATAAGTGTTGAATGGAACGATTATATTCCTACTCGATAATTTTATCAACAACACCGGCACCAACTGTGTGACCGCCTTCACGGATTGCAAATCTCATACCTTCTTCGATTGCAACAGGAGCGATTAATTCAACTTCCATTACAACGTTATCACCAGGCATTACCATTTGACCTTCGAATTTGATTGAACCGGTTACGTCAGTTGTTCTGATGTAGAACTGAGGTCTGTATCCGGGGAAGAACGGAGTATGACGTCCGCCTTCTTCTTTAGTCAATACGTAAACGTTAGCAGTGAATTTAGTGTGAGGGTGAATTGTACCCGGTTTAGCAAGTACTTGACCGCGTTGGATTTCAGTTTTATCAATACCACGTAATAAAGCACCAATGTTATCACCTGCTTGACCTTGGTCAAGAGATTTTCTGAACATTTCAACACCGGTAACAGTAGTTTTCTTAGTTTCGCCTAAACCAACTAATTCAACTTCATCACCAACTTTAACGATACCACGTTCTACACGGCCTGTAGCAACTGTACCACGACCTGTGATAGAGAATACATCTTCAACAGGCATCAAGAAAGGTTTATCCAAATCACGTTCCGGAGTTGGGAAGTAAGAATCGATAGCATCCATCAATTCCCAGATTTTATCAACCCATTTGTCAGCACCGCGAGCGATTGTAGGATTAGCTTGAGCAGCTTCAAGAGCTTTTAAAGCTGAACCGTGGATGAACGGAATGTTGTCGCCGTCGAATTCGTAAGAAGAAAGAAGTTCTCTAACTTCCATTTCAACTAATTCTAACAATTCAGGATCATCAACCATATCACATTTGTTTAAGAATACAACAAGGTTAGGAACGCCAACCTGACGAGCTAACAAGATGTGTTCACGAGTCTGAGGCATAGCACCGTCAGTAGCAGCAACTACAAGGATAGCACCATCCATCTGAGCAGCACCTGTAATCATGTTTTTAACATAGTCAGCGTGGCCCGGGCAGTCAACGTGAGCATAGTGTCTTGCAGCTGTTTCATATTCTACGTGAGCTGTAGAGATAGTAATACCTCTTGCTTTTTCTTCAGGAGCTGCGTCGATTTCATCAAATTTTTTCAAAGCAGCTTGTCCTTGAGCAGCCAATACAGCTGTAATAGCTGCAGTTAATGTTGTTTTACCGTGGTCAACGTGCCCAATGGTACCGATGTTAACGTGCGGTTTGGTACGTTCGTACTTTTCTCTAGCCATGAGATTAATCTCCTTTTTTCTACTTATACTACAATACTAATTTGGTATTTTAAGCCATATTATATATAATATTTGCTCAATATTTTTTGTCAACAGATATAAAAAAGGGACTGTATGCTTACAGTCCCTTTTTATTTAACGGAAAAAGATTTTTTATTATTCGATATCGTCAGTTTCTTCTACAGGTTCATCCTGCTGTAAATCTTCTTCATCAAGAACCTGTTGGTTCATTTCTTCTTCGATTTCCTGTTGAAGTTCGTCAACTTCTTCAACTGCGTCATCAGCGATTTCTTCGGGAGTTTCTTCGTAGTTGCTGATATTTTGGGCTTCAGCTCTTTCCATCTGAGAAACGCTCTTGATATCTATTTTCCAGCCTGTAAGTTTATGAGCAAGTCTTACGTTTTGGCCTTCGCGGCCGATTGCAAGGCTTAATTGATCATCAGGAACAACTACCATTGCTTCATGTGAATATTCATCATCCGCAAGAATATCAACCGATACAACTCTTGCAGGTGATAAAGCGTTAACGATATATTCTACCGGATCTTCCGAATATCTTACGATATCAATTTTTTCATTTTTCAATTCGGAAACGATTGTCTGAATTCTGCTTCCGCGAGGTCCGATACAAGCACCTACGCTGTCAACTTCGGGATCGTTAGACCAAACGGCAATTTTTGTTCTGTATCCTGCTTCACGTGAAATGGATTTAATTTCAACGATACCGTCTTCAATTTCAGGGACTTCAAGTTCAAATAACTCTCTAACGATTTCGGCATGCGCATGAGAAACAATAACTTGCGGCAGCCTTGTTGTTTCTTTTACATTAAGAACAAAAACTCTTATTCTGTTGCCGGGTTTGTAGTATTCGCCGGGAATTTGTTCTTTCTGCGGCATAATAGCATCTGTTTTACCGATATTTACGATAACATTGCGATTTTCCACCCTTTGAATAATACCTGTTGTTAAGGTTCCTTTTTTATCCATAAATTCTTGTAAAACAAGATTTCTTTCAGCTTCTCTTATACGCTGCGTAATAACCTGTTTAGCAGACTGTGCAGCGATGCGTCCGAATTGATCCGGAGTAACTTCTATTTTAATTTCATCACCGACTTCAACATCTTCCGCAATTTCCTTTGCATCAGCAAGTGTAATCTGTGTATCGGGATCTTCTACTTCATCAACGACAAGTTTTGTTCTGAAAACACCGATTTCGCCTGATTGTTCATCAAGAATTGCTTCAATATTTGTTGCTTCTTTAATATGCATATGTTTTTTATATGCAGCAACCATTGCATCACACAAGGACGCAATTAAAACATCTTTAGCTATCCCTCTTTCTCTTTCAAGTTCTTCACAAGCTTCAAAAAGTGCTGTTCCGATTTTAATCATAATGTTATCCTTTCATATTTATTAATCTATATATAGTTTTGCTGATTGAATATTGCTTTTGGGAATTTGAAGTTCTTTACCGTCGTCAAATCTGAAGAATTTCAAACCTTCATTTTCGCTGTAGTCAAGGATTTCCCCCTTAAAAATTTTTTCTTGTTCTCCTTCAAGCGGAGTTTTAAGTTTAAGGCTTATTCTTCTGCCGTTAAAAATCACAAATTCTTTTTCAGACTTAAACTTTCTTTCCAACCCCGGAGAAGACACTTCCAGATAGTATTTCACGGGTATAAGTTCATCAAGAAAATCAGAAAGGCTTCTTGTAACTTTTTCGCAATCGTCAAGAGTAACCTCTTTTTCTTTTGAATACAGGTAAATACGCAAAAACCATCTGTGATTTTCTTTTACAAATTCGATTTCAATAGGAATATACCCGAAACGCATGGCAGTATTTTCAATTAACGGTGTAATCTTTTCCAGAACATCATGTCTGTTAATTTCCTGTTTCATAAAAATAAACCTTACCCTTTCTATCAAGCCCTATTAGATAAAAAAGAACGGGGCTTCCCGTTCTTTTTTAATGACAATACTGTCTGTGTATTTATTATAAATTACACATATTTAAAAGTAAAGTGTAATGTTACGATATGTTATCAACCGTTCAAGTCAACACCGACTTCCGTGTAACTGCTTGTTGTTGAATTACGGACTATCTCATTATATTCTCTGGCTTTTCCTGCATATTTTTGAGCCAGCTTATTTTTCTTATCAGTATCCGTTGTTTCTTGAAACTCTTTGGCATAATTTCCGATTTCCTTATATAACTTTGCCAATTCTTTAGACTCTTTATTTTGAGCTTCAGATAATTTTTTAGTATATTTCACTTTTGCTTCGTCCAATGCATCTTTTTTAGACGATGCAGAATTCTTTTCTGCTTCTGCATCTTGAATATTTTTCTCGCAGGTTGCAATATCTTTTGTCAACTTTTCCTTAGCAGGTTCTAAATTAGTTTTTAAATTATTTTCGGATTTAGCCTTGGAATCCTGTGCTTCTTTAAGTTGTTGTTCTTCTTGCTTAATCTTCGCTTCAAGCTGGCTAATTTCGTTTTGAAGAGACATTTTTGCCAGTTCTCCCGCACCTGATAATGAAGACTTAAGCATATCCAGGCGTATTTTATCAGCTTGAATAGAACTTTGAAGCTTAGTTATAGTACCTTCTTGCTTTGCAATATTTTGTTTTTCTTGTCCAATCTGCGTTTCCGTATCTTTTAACTTGGTTTCATTTTCGGATTTAAGTTTTGTTTCTTTACTTATTGTTTCTTCAGCTTTCGCAATCTGAGTTTCATAATCCTTCACTTCTGCTTCGACTTTATCTAAACCTTTTTGGATATCAGCAGAATTTTTTGCCGTTGCAAGTTCGTTTATTAAACCTGCAGTACCGTTTGTCGCCGTAGAAGCTGTTTGAGTTTGAGCTGTTCCTGATGATTTTGATGACGCTACCACAGAACCTAATGTCTTAGTTAACATACCGGCAACTGCAAGCGCTGCAGCATATTTGTTCATACCGTTATTACCTGAACAAGTATGAGGTGCTACAGGGGTTCCTATAATATTATTATTTTTAACAACAGTTCTGTTATCGTTTAATGCATGTCTTTGAGCACTTATAGAAGCACTGTTATATCGTTTAACATTAAAAATCGCTCCCGTACCGACAGCAGAACGCTGAGCCATAATTCCGTAGCTTTGTCCGGAACGTGTTGAAGACGCAAGTTTATTTGCCGTCGTTGCTTTAAACGACGCACTGCCAAGCGTACTGCTTTGAGTATTCAATTTTGCCAATCCTGGTTTATTGAGGCTCATGTTCTCTCTCGATTTTTATACTCTTAAACATGTAAACACTTTGAAAATCAGCGAATTTCACTAATATAGTATTTTGTTACATAAGTTAATATTTAAATTATCGACCTGTTTTTATTATTCCCATATTTTTATTAAAAAATTCAAACCTTTAATATTAATAATATTCACAATTGTAATATGGCATGAAGTATTGATATAAGACTTATTCAAAAGTATGCAAGTATTTTTAACAATTAGTTTACAAAAATTATGTAAATTTTTTATGTAAACCGTTTTTTTCTCAAAAATTAGACCTACTGTCAATATATAGATTTTGCAGAAAATTAATTGTAAAAAGATTGGCATGGAAAGAATGAAAGTTATTTATTTTTTTTAATTTAGTTCTATGATGAATATACAAATCTTGGGAGCAGGGGATAGATACATTTATCCATCTTTTGCTCGAGTAATTATCCACCTTTGGAACGATTAAAACAGTGAGAAAAATTCGTTAAAATAAGGGTAGAGGAACTTATCATTTTATTGGAGGTAGTGAGTCGTGTTAGAACATGGTTATATTCAAATTTACACAGGAGACGGCAAAGGTAAAACAACAGCTTCTCTGGGGTTAGCTTTAAGAGCATTGGGACACGGCTGGAAAGTTCTTATTATACAATTTACAAAAGGAGACAGTGCAACTTCATACGGAGAAATTGTTTCTTCTTCAAAATTCCTTCCGAACCTTGATGTTGTTCAATTTGGAATGGACAGAGTATGCTATTCTCACAACGTATGTATGGAAGATTTTAAAGAAGCCAAAAGAGGTTGGGAATTCGCTAAAAAAGCAATTAATTCAGGGGAATATCAATTAATTATTCTTGATGAAATTAATATCTGCACAGCGATGAATATGATTAAAGTTTCAGATGTTAAAGAAGCATTACTTAACAAACCAGAAAATCTTGAAATCGTATTGACAGGACGCTATGCACATCCGGAATTAAAAGCAATGGCTCATCTTGTAACGGAAATGAAACCTATCAAACATTATTTTGATACAGGTGTTATGGCAAGACAGGGCATTGAATACTAGACTTAACACAATATAAGTTAATGTAAATCCTTTTTGTTTCAGAAAATGAAATACCGGACAATCTATCTTGATAGAAAGTCCGTTTTTTTTTACTTTACAATGTTGCCTATTCTTTTATTTTACATCGCAACAAAAGAAAAGAACAGATATCAATGAAATAATATTTTATGTAATAAAACGCAATAATAAATTTGCATAAAGGCATGTTTGTATTATTATTATATTGGTTACACTGGTCTGATAGGTTTTGCCCTAGTTTTTATTTAATATAAAAATGAGACAGTATAACCCGTAGTACAACAAGTTAAAATAAAGGAGAAAAACGATGCCGGTAGCATCTATGATTGAACTTTTAGAAGCAGGTGTACACTTCGGACACCAGACTCAAAGATGGAACCCCAAAATGAAACCGTATATTTACGGTGCAAGAAATGGTATTTATGTATTAGATTTGCGTAAAACTACAGATTTGCTGGATGAAGCTTATGCTGTTGTTAGAGAATTTGCCGCAAGAAACAAAAATATCTTATTCGTAGGTACAAAAAAACAAGCTGCTGAAGTTGTTGCTGAAGAAGCAGTAAGAGCAGGCGCTTATTATATTAACAGAAGATGGTTAGGCGGTATGCTTACTAACTTCGAAACAATCAGAGGACGTGTTAATAAATTAAGAGAATTAGAAGATTTCATTAACTCCGGTCACGCTGAAAAATTACCTAAAAAAGAAATTGCTAAATTAAACAGAGAATTAGGCAAATTAAGCAAAACTTTAGGCGGTATTAAAGAAATGAGAGGTTTACCTGATTTAATCTTCATCGTAGACCAGAAAAAAGAAGATATCGCTATTCAGGAAGCTAATAAACTTAATATTCCTGTTATCTGCTTAGCTGATACAAACGCTGATCCGGACGGAATTAATTACATCATCCCCGGAAACGATGATGCTATCCGTTCAATCAAATTAATTACTTCTAAATTAGCAGATGCAATTTTGGAAGGAAAACAGTTAAGAGAAGTTAACGCAAACGCTAAAAAACTTGAAGATATTAAACCTGAAGATGCAGGCGTTTCAGCAGAAGCTGCTGCTTCAGAAGAAAAAACAGAAACAGTTGCAGAATAATTAAGCTTTAGTGAAAGAGGGCGGAAAAATATTTCTGTCCTCTCTTTCACCGATAAAAAGGAGAGAATTATAATGAACATTACAGCTCAAATGGTAAAAGAACTCCGTGATAAAACAGGTGCAGGCATGATGGATGCTAAAAAGGCACTTGTTGAAACTGACGGAGATATGGAAAAAGCAATGGAAGTTCTTCGCCAAAAAGGTATTGCATCTGCTGATAAAAAAATGGGAAGAATTGCTGCCGAAGGTTTGGTAGCTGCTTCTATTCAAGCTGATTGCGGTGCTATGGTTGAAGTTAACTGCGAAACAGACTTCGTTGCTAAAAATGAAGAATTTAAAGAATTAACAAACGGTTTGGCAGAATGTGTTGCAAAAACTAATCCTGCTGATAATGATGCACTTTTGGCTTCAACTTGTGAAAAATGCGGCAAAGTTATTTCTGAGGTTATTAAAGAAAAAATCGCTTCTATCGGCGAAAAAATCACTTTCAGAAGATTTGTACGCTATGAAGGAAACACTGCATCTTACATCCACAACGGTAAAATCGGTGTATTAATTCAAACAGATAACAAAGATGAAGAATTAATGAACGATATTTGTTTGCACATCGCATCTTCCGCTCCTGAATTTATTTCAAGAGATGAAATTCCTCAATCAGTTATCGACCATGAAACAGAAATTGAAATGGGCAAAGAAGACCTTCAAAAGAAACCTGAGCAAATCAGAGCTAAAATTGTTGAAGGCAGAGTTAACAAACTTTTATCAGGTAAAGTGTTGTTAGAACAGCCGTTCATCAAAAACCCGGATGTAACTGTCGGACAGCTTATTGAAGGCAAATTGACAGTAAAAGCATTTACAAGATATATGCTTGGAGAAGGCTTGGAAAAACGTCAGGAAAACTTTGCTGATGAAGTAATGAGCCAGATTAAAGGTTAGTTAAGCTTAAGCTTAATCTTTATGTCATAAAAAGACCGGTTTAATAATCGGTCTTTTTTATTTACATCAGGGTTGAAAATAAACAAAAATCTGTTATTATATAATATATAAGCTTGAAAGGATTATATATGAATGATTTAAAGGTAAAAGAAATTACACGCTTTGTAGAAGACAGTATTCAAAAAACACGTTTAATCTTTTCAGAAAACGGTAAAGAAACCGAAATCATTCTTCAGGGAAACGGCAAATTAAAAGCCGCAGTTGAAGTTTAATATTTTAAAGAGTTTATGTTACTGTCTCTTTTTTCAGATTCAATAATCAAATTTTCAGGGATATTAAAATTGCTGCCGTTATCAAAAGAATTCAGTTTAATACCGGGAAATTCTTTCATAGTTTGAGGAATTGAACCGTCATATATGACAGCTTCTGACTGATTGACAAGAGAAGAAATCCCATTTTCCGGAGTCCCCGCATTTTGGTATTTTGCACCGACTTCATTATTCTGCGGTTCATCAGCCATGACAAAATCAAGCAGAAATTTTGAATCTTTCGGGATTAAACCTTGAGCCGGAGTTTTACTTGATGCATCAACCATTTCTACAAACTTTGCAGGATAATTACCGTTAATTTCAAAAACTTCATTATGGAAATTTTGGTATTTTATAGGCATAAACACAAATGTTGAATTTGAAACATCCATAATCTGCCCTAATACATAGTAACCTTCATGCAGCATTAAATTTTTATTTAACTGTACATTGGACAAAATTTTAATAAGCAAAGTTTGTGAGGGTTTTGCTATTGAAAAATCCTGCAGAGTTTGCACCGGTGCTGTCTTTGCGTCAGCCGGAATTGTTGTAAGACCCATCAATAATGCAATTACAAATAATACCTTTTTCATTATTATATTTCTCCGATTATTATAAATGGATAATAACATAATTAAATAAATCCGTCAATTACCATATATACACGTTATATGTTAATTTGAAGGTTTATCGGGTGGTAATTCAACATATTCATAATTCGGAACCTCTTCTTCATCAGGTTCATCCTTTACTTTAAAGTTTAAAAAGAAATTTTGATCTTTTTTAATAATAATCTCTCCGCCTTTTTCGACGTAAGAAAAAGGAGAATCTTCATACACAGCATTTACACTTGATTTAAAGCGGTTATCTTTTTCGTTCTTAACTGCACCTTCAACAGCACTGTAGCCCATTGACAGACCTTTTACGAAAAAATTGCCCACACCGAGAGCTGCACTTTTTGCAAGCTGTCCTTTGTTTATTTTGGTTGTGTATTTAGCGGGATAGTAGCCCTTTATATATGTAACATTGCCCTTATCGTCAGTAAAACTTACGGGAACAAAAGAAAAGGTTGCATTTCTTTTCAACCTTTTAGGGTTTGTAACATCAACAATTCTCCCTTCAACAATATACCCGTTTTCAAAAAGTAAATTTTCGTCTAAAACAATACCGTCTAAAACTTTTACATGCATCGTATGCGGCGGGTTCTCCGTAGAAAAATCCTCTAATGCCTGAACAGGAATTGTTTTTGCTAAAGCAGGCTGAGTAAGCAATCCTAAAATTAATAAATAATACAGATATAATTTTTTCATATAACCAACTTTCTTTAATTAAAAGATAAATTATTTTATATTATTTGTCAATATTGGTTTAAGATACTGTCCAGTAAAGGATTTTTTGCATTTTGCAACCTCACGGGGAGTACCCTGAGCAATAATTTGTCCGCCGCCTGTACCGCCTTCGGGTCCTAAATCAATAATATGATCAGCAACTTTTATAAAATCCAAATTATGCTCAATTACAAGAATTGTATTTCCCTGATCTGCAAGCTGTTGGAGAATTTTTATCAGTTTATCAAGGTCATACCAGTGCAAACCTACTGAAGGTTCGTCCAATAAATAAAGCGTTTTGCCTGTCGAACGCTTATTAAGCTCCGATGCAAGCTTAATTCTTTGAGCTTCACCGCCTGATAAAGTAGTTGCGCTCTGTCCGAGCTTCATATAGTCCAAACCTACATCATTTAATGTCTGTAATTTATTTTTTATAGCGGGAATACTGTCAAAAAATTCAAGAGCTTCCTTAACGCTCATATCCAGAACATCAGAAATTGTTTTCCCTTTATACTTAACTTCCAGAGTTTCACGGTTATAGCGTTTTCCTTTGCACACATCACATTTAACATAAACATCGGATAAAAAATTCATCTCAATTTTTATTACACCATCACCTTTGCAAGCCTCACACCTTCCGCCTTTTACGTTAAAACTGAATCTGCCGGGTTTGTAACCGCGCAATTTTGCCTCATTGGTTTTTGAATACAAATCTCTTATATGAGTAAATAAATCTGTATAAGTTGCAGGGTTTGAACGCGGAGTTCTGCCTATCGGGGATTGGTCGATTGCAATTATTTTATCTATATTTTCAAATCCGGTAATTTCATCTACCCCCTGAGGTTTGGGTTTGTTGCCGCGAAGTTTGTGAATAGCATACTCATAGATTAAATCCTGCATTAAAGAAGATTTACCCGAACCTGATACACCTGTCAGGCATACTATTTTACCGAGAGGAATATCAACATCAATATTTTTTAAGTTGTTTATATGTGCATTTTTTACATGTAGAAAATTGCCGTTGCCTTCTCTAACTTTTTCAGGTATGGGAATATACTTTTCTCCGCTCAAATATTTTCCCGTAATCGAACCTTTAGCATTTATAATATCCTGTACAGAACCGCAGCCTATGACTTTTCCGCCGTTCACACCTGCTTTAGGACCTATATCAACTATGTAATCAGCATTTCTTATCGTATCTTCATCGTGTTCGACAACTATAAGCGTATTACCGAGATTTCTAAGCTTTATAAGCGTCTTAATTAATCTGTCGTTATCTCTCTGATGAAGTCCGATTGAAGGTTCATCGAGAACATACAAAACCCCTGACAAACCGCTTCCGATTTGTGTTGCAAGTCTTATACGCTGAGCTTCGCCGCCCGATAAAGTTCCCGCTCTGCGAGCTAAGTCAAGATAGCTCAATCCGACATCTTTTAAAAATCTTAAGCGGGCTCTGATTTCATCAAGAATTTGTTTTGCAATATGCATCTGAAACTCGTTAAGCTCAAGATACAAATCAGATATAAATTCCAATGCCGCATCAATAGGCATCAGAGTAAATTCATAAATATTTTTGTCTTTAATTTTTACCGCAAGAGGAAAAGGTTTAAGCCTTGCACCATGGCAGACTGGACAAGGAGTTGTTGTCATATACTTTTCAATTTCTTCCCGCCAGTACTCACCGCTAGATTCATTGTAGCGTTTTTCCAAAAACGGAATTACGCCGTCAAATTTTCTGTACTTTGTTTCATAACGATGCGTTCCAAAACGCATTACGGTAAATTTTACAATATCATCGCTCCCGTAAAGAATTATTTTTTGTTCTTTTTCAGACAATTCCTCAAACGGTTTTTCCATATCAATATTAAAATGCGCACAAACAGATTTTAAAACATCTTCATAATACGATGTGGAAGTTTTTGACCACGGATAAATTGCTCCGTCTTTTAAAGACTTTTTTCTGTCAGGAACAATTAAATCAGGATCAATTACAAAGTCAGCACCAAGTCCCGAACATCTTTCACAGGCACCGTATGGCGCATTAAATGAGAAAATTCTCGGCGCCAATTCTTCAAAACTCAAATTACACTTAGGACATGCGAGCTTCTCGCTGTATATAATTTCTTTACCGCCTATAACATCAACTACCGCAACACCGTCGGCTTTTTTTAAGGCAATTTGAACACTGTCTGCAATACGCGACTGTGCTGCTTCTTTTACAACAATTCGATCAACGACTACTGAAATATCATGTTTTTTTGTCTTCGCAAGTTTAATTTCATCTTCATCAAGATTATAAATTTCTCCGTCAACTTTTACGCGGACGAAGCCTTCTTGTCTTAATTCTTCAAAAGTTGACGAAAATTCACCCTTTTTCCCCCTTGCAACAGGTGCAAGAATTTGTATTTTTGTACCTTCTCCCAGCTTCATAATACTTGAAACTATTTCATCAATCGTCTGCGGTTTAATCTTTTCACCGCATTGAGGACAGTAAGGAGTTCCGACACGTGCGTATAAAAGCCTTAAATAATCATAAATTTCCGTAACAGTTCCGACAGTAGAACGGGGGTTATTGCTTGTAGACTTCTGGTCAATTGAAATAGCAGGAGAAAGTCCGTCAATGTAATCAACATTGGGTTTATCCATCTGCCCCAAAAATTGTCTTGCATAAGTTGAAAGGCTTTCTATATAACGTCTCTGCCCTTCTGCAAAAATCGTATCAAACGCAAGCGAAGATTTTCCCGAACCTGACACACCCGTAAAAACAATTAATTCATTTTTCGGCAGCTGAAGCGAAATATCTTTTAAATTATGTTCTTTAGCACCCTTTATAATAATCGTGTCTAACATAACATCATTATTACATGTAAAAAAGGAAATTCAAATTTATTTTATCTTTCTTTTCGGAGCAGTCAAATTAAAACTTGCTTCAACAAGAGCATCAAGTAAATCTTTCGGAGACTTGTTTACGTCAACCATAATCCAATGAGTTTTATTCATATGCCATGCCGGTGTAATAAATTTATATTCATCTCTCAAAATCGCAGAATCAACAGGATTGCACTTTAAATTAATACACAGCTTCCCGTCAAGATAAAAAATCAGTCCAAACCATTTACCGTTACTTTTATGTCGTAAAACGGCATATTCTTCATAAGTTTTATCCTTGAAAGGATAAGTTTCTAGAGCATCTTCAAATCTAAGACAAGATCTTATCAGTTCGTTTTTATTCATATAATTATTTATACACAAATATTAAAAAATTTAAATTTACAAATAAAAATATTTATGATAAAATAATTTATGTTCTTAACCATGTCGATGTGGTGGAATGGTAGACACGCATGCTTGAGGTGCATGTGGCGAGAGCTGTGGGGGTTCAAGTCCCCCCGTCGACATTTTTTTCATTTTTAATCGGGAATTATGTGTTATGCAAGTCAACAATGTTTCATATAAAAATTATGGTCAAAATTTTAACGGAAAATTTATACAAACACCTGCTCTAAAACAATTAAGAGCGTCTATTAGCAAAACTGAAAATAGTATTTTAGATAAACAATTTCAACTAATAGAAAAAGTTAAAGATGGTAAAATTTTTGGATACGAAACTTTTCCAAAAGATGAATTAGGAAATTCTTCGCGTATATATGAACTTTTTAATCTGAAAGGCAAAGAATACAAATGTACAAAAGTTGCAGCCCCAAAAGAGGATTATAAATTTCTTTTTGATGAAATTCACAAAGAATATAGATATAACCTACTTAGCAATTTATTTGATAAACTTGCCTAAAAAATAATTTTAGAACAACTTTGTTTTAGTTTTAACTTCCAATAACCATCGTTTTCATTTGGATTAAACTTAGTCCACCAACCAAAAGGATATTCTATTTTTACATGATTTAAAAGTTTTGTATATTCAAGGTAATATTCGTGTTTCAAATCATCTTGGAATTTCCCGAGCCAAGATGTTGCTTTTGAAAAATATCTATTTACAAAAATAGTTTTGTAATCATCTAACAAATTTTCTGATTTCAACATTTCTTCTATTCCATAGAAAACATATATCGGTGAAAAATTCTTTTTCTTTTTTACTGATGTCACAGCACCTTTTCTATTTTTTCTATAACAATATAAATTTTCAGGCAAAATTGCAATTCTTTCTGCTTTTATCATTGAATGAAAAAACGGAAGCTGATCCTGTCCCGCTTTCAAATCCTGAAATTTAATATTATTTTTTAAAAGGAACTCTCGTCTGTATAATTTCGTCCAAGCAGTAGACGGAAATTTAAAAATATCTTTCTTTATTTCTCTTGATGAAAAAACTTTATCAAAATATTTTTCAGGCAATTTATTTTTACTGTAAGCTCCGTTTTGTCCCTTACCGTTATAATAAGAAAGCCCGCTAAAGATTAAAATATCAGTATCTAACTCATCTGCTTTAGAAACAACTTTTTCTAAAGCATTATCTGCAAGCCAGTCATCGCCGTCAACAAAATAAACATAATCACCTTTTGCAATAGCTAAGGCTGTATTTCTTGCGACCCCTGAACCTTCATTTTTTTTATCAATAATTGTAATTCTGTTATCTTTTTCTTTATAGCTCTGTAATACAGAAAGAGAATTGTCTGAAGAACCGTCATTTACGCATATAATTTCTAAATCCTTAAAAGGCTGGTTAATAATACTTTCCAAACAAACAGGGATATATTTTTCAACATTATAAACAGGAATAATTATTGAAAGTTTAATCATAAATTTTATCTTCCGATTTCTGTAGCCTTTTGAGCCATTGATTTTGTAATATTAATTAAAGCAAGGTTGGCTTCATAAGCTCTTTGAGCGAGAATAGCATCAGCCATATCTACCGCAGGATTAACATTTGAAGCTCTTATATAACCGTTGGCATCGGCATCGGGGTGACCGGGACGGTAAATTTTATCTCCAACAGTAGGATCTTCCACGCAGCCGTTAAATACAACACCTCCTTGCAGATAAGGCAGAGTACCAACGCCGAAAACATCTTCTTTCATTGTATTCATAAGTCCGTGAAAAGAAATATCTTCTGTTGCATTTAAAACAGGAATTTTTCTTACGTAATTTGGAGTATCAACGTTTGCAACGTTTTTCGCATGAATATCCAGCCTTAAGCCATGTGCTTTTAAGGCATTTGCTCCGATATTCATTGATTCCATTATACTCATTTTTCTACCCTCTCTGACGGCTTTTGTCAAAACTTTTTGTATCTTTATCAGTCACTCGCTTATGCTCGTTCCCGTTTTCTATCCTCTCTGACGGTTATTGTCAAAATTTATTATATATTGATCAGTCGCTTACGCTCTCGTTTTTTATCCTTTCTGATGATTACTGTCAAAACTTTTTGTATCTTTGTCAGTCACTCGCTTATGCTCGCTCCCATTTTTTACCCTTTATTATCACTTACCTACATTTATTACTGTTTTCATTTCTGTAATTATATTTGACATTCTTCTCGTTGCCATCGTATAAAGAAGTGAATTTTGCTGTAATTCCATTAACTCATTTGCAGGATCAATTTCTTCATAAGTTTTTTCTTCAATAACCCCTGACGGTCCGAGTTTTTCGGATAATTTAGTTTCAAGAGGACTGTTCATCGATCCCAGATAATCTCCGAAATTAATATCACGACGGACGTAACCCGGTGTATCAATATTTGCAAGGTTTGAACCTAACGCTCTTTGTCTTTGCGTTATCAAATCCATCATTAATGTGACTTTGCCCATATTGTCAAGCGGTGTGAACATTTTACCCTTTCTTTCTATTTTCAATAGATTATGTTACTTGCTACTCTCTTATGTTAATAGCTTTGTTGTACATATCATCAACAACCTTCATCATGCGGGTACTTGCAAGAAGTGAGGCATTCAGCCTTAGCATTTCAGATGTAGATGAATATATATTAGTGTTAGAATTTTCCAAATTGTTCTGACAGATACAATCATGATCCTTTATTAAAATCGGTTCTCCGGAATCTGCTGTTGGAATAAGCTTATTCATGCCGGCCTGTTCCAAATTCTCTTGTGAGGGAAAACGTACAAGAGGAATAGTTCCCAGTTTTCTCGGTGCAACATTTTTTCCGTCATACGCAAGAACTTCTCCATTAGGCTTAATTTCAAATTTATAGCAATTTGCGGGAATTTTAATCCCTTCACCTACAAGCCAGTCGTCAGTTGTCACTAGATAACCGTCTTTGCCTTGTTTAAATGCACCGTCGCGGGTATAAGCAACTTCACCTTCGGGCGATACAACAGGAATAAACCCTGTACCGTTTATTGCAACATCGTAAGGGTTACTTGTTATTTGAATAGACCCCTGTTTATAGTCTGTTCTTATTGCACCTGTTAAATAGCCGTCCTCTGTAAGCATCTGTTCAAACGATACAGATTTATAACCGCGTGTATTCATATTAGCAAGACTGTTTGCAACATAACCGAGTTTTTCAAACTGTGTAGTTACGTTGTTTACGCTTTTTCTGACTATACCTTGCATACTGTACATAATTTATTCCTCACTTGCTTTATGATGTTGTTCCTAGCTGCGAAATTACTTTTTGAAGATTTTGATTTTGTATCATAAAAATTTGTCTGTTTGCTTCAAAATTTCTGATAATCGGCATCATAGAAATAAATTCATTTTGCAGGGCAACGTTAGAATACTCGTTGTACCCTTGTTTCACCTGAGGGTCCATGACAACAACTCCGTTTGCATCTACTACTCCGAGAAATGCAACACCTTCAAGTTTGTTTGTATTTTTATTAAATACACTTACAAGCCCTTTAGAATTAATTTTTACATCTTCAATTTTTTCAGGCACAACAGGCAGTTTAATAGGCACACCTGCGCTTGAAAGGACACTTGCATCTTCAAGGGTTAGTAAATTTCCTTCCTTGTCAAGTTTAAATCTTCCGTCACGTGTGAGCTTAATCCCTTCAGCACTTTGAACTTGAAAGTAACCTTTATTAGCCAATGCCAAATCAAGAGGATTATCGGACATTGCAATACGCCCGACTTTGTCATCAATGGTTTGTGAAAGCCCGTGAACACCTATATATTCTGTAAATGAGGATACTACAGGATCTTTTCTCTGAAAGCCGATTTTATCAAATCCTGTAACATTTTCATTGTACATTCCGATAAGTTCACTCTGAACATGCATAGCTCTGAGTGAAGTTGTTAAGCCTTTTTCACAGTACCTGATTCCACCGTTAATTATCATGACTACCTCTTTTTCTGATACAATCGGATAATTTCGGTTAATAATCAATTATTTTGCAAAAAATCATCCGTTTGCATTAGATGTCATGAAAATTAATGATTTTTATTAAAAAGTCAAAATTAATATGTCATTTCCCAGTTATCATTTAAGATTTTTCCAAAGCAGCCATCCCACTTATTACCTGCACTGTCTATACAAGCTGTCTGATAACGTTGTTCTCTCAGTTCTTCAGTCATAGGAACAACACCTGACGTAGAGTAATCATCTATAGTTCCGTCTTTGTATAAAAATAAAGAAAAAGCATCTCTGCCAAAGATATTAGGTCCCTGCTGCCCATTAATATCAATCACTATCTCTGCAATCATATTTGTATATCCGGCGCTGGCTTTATAAACTCCTATAGCTGCACCATTTGCAAGAACCATGCAGGCTCCATCACATCTAAATAAAGTCTCAACACCTGCAATTTTCTTGTAAGAATCCGCAAAACAAGGTGTTTGTTCATTTTCGCAATCCTGAACTACTTTAAAGTAATTTTTTAGGAACTCAGAAAAGGTATCTACGCTTAATCCGGCTTCTGTCAGATTAAGAGCATTTCTATCTGTCTGATAACGGATTAAACCTTGAGAAAGTTCATTATAGACCTTATGCAATTGGGTTACATAAGTCTTTCTCTGGTGATTTTGCATTAAAGTCGGGACTGTCATGGCGGATACTACTCCAATAATCCCTAATGTTACCAAGACTTCTGCAAGTGTAAACGCAGGTTTAGGAGCTGCTAAATTGCCCCCCCCCCGACATTGTTAAATATTTTCATAACTAGCTCCTTTCATACATACATTTATAATTATAACATATTTCAGATTTTATTCAATAATCTCATAAAGAGATGAGGCTTCCTGAACGCTTACATTATTTAAAGGAACTTTTAAAACACGTGCGGCAACTGTTCTGTTTGCATACTCAATTCTTATTTCATCTCCCTCTTTAATTTGCTTGGAGGGTTTTGCTGAATTCCCGTTTACATAAACACGTCCCATATCAGAAACTTCATTTGCGACTGTTCTGCGCTTTATTAATCTTGAAACTTTCAAAAACTTGTCTAATCTCATATCTTCTCCTTTATATATATTATAATTTATGTTATAATTTGTCCAGAGGGCATAAAAAAGAATGAAAAAAAATATATTTTTAACTTTACTTTCAATTTTGTTGCTGCAAAATACTGTTTTTGCCGGCGTTGTCAAATTTGTTCAGGTAACTGACAGTCACTTTATTGCAAAAGATGAATACAGAACAGAAGTTCTTAAACAAACCGTAAAAAGTATTAATAAAGAAAAAGACATATCATTCGTCGTTTTTACGGGCGACAATCTTGATTCTCCAAAAGCAGCTTATTTACCAGACTTTGTAAACATAATAAATAAGCTTGATGTCCCTTATTATCTTGTTATAGGTAATCATGACGTATTTAAAAATAACGGGTTATCCAAAGAACACTATTTGGAAATTGTCAGAGATAATAACTGCTTTTACAAATACAAAAAACCTAATTATGTTTTTAAGAAAAACGGATTTGTTTTTATAGTTCTTGACGGAGCTAAAGAAGTTATTCCGGGTTCAATAGGATATTATAAAGAAGATACTCTAAACTGGCTGGAAAAACAGTTAAAAAAATATAAAAGAAATCCTGTAATAATTTTCCAGCATTTCCCGTTAACAGCAGCAAAAGAAAGACCTACTCATATGGTTTATCAAAAGGAAAAGTATTTTGATGTCCTTGATACACATAATAATGTCGTTTCTATTATCGCAGGTCATTTACACACAAACAGCGAAATTATGAGAAACGGAGTTTATCATATCACATCACCGACATTGCTGAGCAACCCTCCTGTTTATAAAGTTATTACAGTAACTACAACAAGAGGTTTTTCTCCGATGATTTATACGGAGCTTAAAGAAGTTGAAATGCCTAAACCGAAAGAATAGGATTGCAATTTTTTATAAATAATATTATAATTACACTTAAAACTGATATAGAAGGAAATAAAATATAATGGACGGGTCCGGTAATACAATATTCAATTTGTTTGTAATAGCTTTTTTATTGTTTTCAAACGGCTTTTTTGTAGCTTCCGAATTTGCGATGGTCAAGGTAAGAAAGACCAGAATTGAACAGCTCGTTAATGAGGGCAATTTTAATGCAAAAATAGCATTGGAAGCTTTAAAGGATTTAGATAAATTTATAGCTGCGGTACAGCTTGGAGTTACAATATCAAGTATCGGCTTAGGATGGGTCGGAGAAGGAACGCTTGCTCATATTATTGAACCTGTTTTCGCTTTCCTTCCGGGAATAAGCAGGAATATTGCAACACACACAATGTCAGTATCTATTGCATTTGCGTTGATTACATTTTTCCATGTTGTACTCGGCGAACTTATTCCGAAATCAATTGCGTTGGAATATACCGAAAAAACAGCCCTCTGGGTTGCACGTCCGATGCAGGTTTTAACATTTATATTTAATCCTTTTATATGGCTGCTGAATGGGTTTGGGAATTTTGTTTTGAAATTGTTAAATATTCCGCATTCTCATAAAGGTTCGCTTGTTCACTCTACAGAAGAACTGGATATGCTCGTTAATGCAAGTTATAACGGCGGAGTGCTGAACGAAACAGAAAAAGAAATGCTTCATAATGTATTTAAGTTCTCGGATCTTACGGCAAAACAGGTTATGATACCGAGAACAGACATGGTTTGTATCCCGAGCGACATGCCGATAGAAGAATTAAATGAACTTGCAGCAGACAGCCAGTATACAAGATATCCTGTTTATGAAGAAGATATTGACCATATTACAGGGCTTGTTCATGTTAAAGATTTATTTTCTCTTTCGCTGAAAGATGAAACATGCCCCATAACAAAAATACAGCGCGATATTTTAATGGTACCTGAAACCATAACAATGGATAATCTTGTTCTTGAATTCAAAAAAAGAAAAGGACAAATGGCTGTTGTTATAGATGAATTCGGCGGGACTTCCGGACTTATTACCCTTGAAGATGTTATCGAAGAAATATTCGGAGATGTTCAGGACGAATTTGACGAAGAAGAAGAACAGGAAAACGACATTATTGAAGTTGCTCCGAATACCTATCTTGCAAATTCAATGATGCGTCTTGATGAATTCGCTGAATTCTTCCAAATTAACGAAAAAGAAATTGATGACGAAGATATAGATACGATAGGCGGACTTGTAGTTAAACTTTTAGGGCGTCTTGCCGAAGTTAACGACAAAGTTACGCTAAATAACCTCACATTAGTTGTAAAAGAAGTTGACGGAGCAAGAATTACCAAGCTTGAAATAATCAGAACCGAGCCTGAACCGTCTGAGGAAGATGCTGAACAGCAGAAACAACAAAGTTAAAGCATGCGAAATACTTCGCAAACTTTAGGATTTTTCAGACATTTCCTCTTTTTAAATGATGTAGTCAAACGTGTATTGTATAGAATAGATATGTAAGATATTTGAACAATATTTGGGAAGTTTAATGAGCCAAAGTTTTGATTTTACATCATATAATAATATAAAAAGACTGACGGAGGATGAGCTCGCGGCATTATGGCAGGATTACCTTAAAGATAAATCCAATAAAGCCGTTCGCGACACTTTGATTGTTCAATATATTTATTTGATAAGATATGTTGTAGGACGTGTTAAAGTTACTCTGCCTTCAACTATTTCCGTGGAAGATATTGCAGGATACGGCGTAGAAGGTCTTATTAATGCAATAGAAAGATATTCTCCGCAGAAAAATACAAGATTTGAAACATACGCACTTATCAGGATAAGAGGTTCCATTCTCGACAGAATTCGTGCTCAAGACTTTTTACCGAGAAGCGTAAGAAAAAAAATAAAAGATATTAAAAATGCTCAGGAGCATCTGAAACAGGAACTCGGACGCATGCCGACCACTCAGGAAGTTGCAGGTTTTCTTGATATGGAGCCTGAAAAGGTTACACAAATACTGTCTGAAGATACGACAATGACCTCTCTTTATGACAAAAAAGGGGCAAGCGATGACAGCGTAGAAATCATTGATACAATTCAAGATACAAATAAACTTAATCCGCAGGAACAGGCAGAAGAAAAAAATGTAAAGCATGAACTTGAAAGAGCATTAAGAAGACTGCCCGAACGTGAGCGTATTATAATGGTTTTATATTATCAGGAGAATATGACCCTGAAAGAAATAGGCGAAACAATCAGTATGTCGGAATCACGCGTCTGTCAGCTTCATGCTCAGGCTATTATGAAGTTAAAAAATATACTAAGCGAAAACAGAACAACAAGACTTCGCCAGAGTATCATCGCTTAGCCTCGTATTCCAAAATAACAAAGTCAATTCTGTTATTCATTCCGTTTTTCGGTGCAACATTATCTCTGAAAGGCATGTATTGCCCGTACCCCAGAGAAAAAAGCTGTGAGGCAGGAAGTTTGCCGCAAGTAATCATGTATTCAACAATATTTGCAGACCTTGCAAGAGACAATTCCCAATTCTCATCATAATAGCTGTTTTCCTCCGTATGATCCTCAACAACGCAGTAATTCGGGAGTTTTTGCAAGAGCATTATTATTGTATCAAGCACGCAAAGCGAACTTTCCTTAATCCTTACCTCTGTTTCGTTAAAAAAACATTCTTCGTTTATACTTACAATCAGACCGCGCGGAACTTTAGTGAAAGTTATGTCATTTTTGTTTAAAGGCAGATAAGCTTTAAAAATTTCTTCGAGCTTGTCGACATTCGGTTGATAGGACACTGAAATATCAACAACGGAATTTGAAAATCCGGTGCAAAAAAATAATATTAAGATTAAAGTTACCAGATAAAAGTTTTTCAAAACCCGCCTCCTGAATATTATTGCTTATATTCAGGCGCATTCCATTACCTGACAAGGTTACGGCTTTAAGACAGACAGTACATAAGTATCGTTAAAGTACTTATTGGCACAGGCAATAATATCCTGCGGTGTAACCTTTTTAATCTTTTCAACGGCTTTTTCATGGAAATCAAAACCGAACCCCATAACTCCGTAATGAGCAAGCCAATTTGCCTGCTGCGAATTTGTTTCTCCGATAAATGCCCATTTACCGAATATGTTATTTTTTGCGTTTTCAAGTTCTTCTTCACTGACAGGTATTGTTTTAATCTTTTTGATTTCTTCATCAAATCCCTTCAAAGAAGTTTCAATATTGTTCGGCTCTGTAGCTATGTAAATAGAAAAGTTTGCAGAAAGTCTTGCAACATCATAAGCACTTCTTACAACATATGCAAGCCCTTTTTTGTCGCGAAGTTCCAAAAACAATCTGGAAGATAAACCGCTTGCACCTAGAATAATATTTAACAGTGCAATAGAAGCATAATCCTCACTGTCTGCAGAAGCGACCAGCCAGCCTTTCAAAATATGCGCCTGATTTAAATCAGGTTGAATAATTTCCACATTTTTTGTTTCCGTAAGAAGAGGATGGGCTAAACAAGGTAAATTTTGAGTTGACGGTGCAATGTCGCCAAGATTTTCTTCCAGAAGGTTATTGACTTTATCAAAATCTAAATCTCCCACAAAAGCGCAAACTTTTTTACTATTTTCAAGAATATTTTTGTAACCGTCAATAACTTCTTGTTTTTTAATATTATTCAAATTTTCTAGAATTACTGTATTTGTATATCCATAACTGTGCCCTTCATAAATATTTTTATAGTAGCTGTCTATAATTTTTGCACGCGGGGAGTCGAGTTCAGCAATAATTTCTCCCTGAAGCTTTGTACGTTCTTTTTCAAATTCTTCAAAAGTAGTATTTTTTACTATATCTGTAAATATTTCAAGAGCTTTTTCAAAATCTTCGTTCAAACATACAAACTTAAATTTTATATAATCAAGTTTTAATTCTGCAGTAAATTCGATAGCATACTTATCCAATTCTTCTGACAGTTGTTGAGCCGTACGGTTTTTGGTACCCTGCATAAACAAGCGTACCAGTAAAGAATACATCCCCGGATTTTTAGGATAGTTATTAATCGAGAAGTTAAGATAAAATGCAACTCTCGGTGTATTCGGGTTTCTTTTATAAGCAAATTCTATTTTATTTTTAAGTTCAGTAATTTTAGTTTCCATACAAGCTCTCCTCATAGGTGAATTTTAGCATAATATAAGGTAAAACACAAATAAGATTTTTTTGATATAATTAAGTAAAGAGGTTAGAAAATGAAAAAGGGACTATTTATTACTTTTGAGGGAGCAGACGGGTGTGGAAAGACAACCCAGATGGAATTGCTGGCTGAATATTTACAAAAAACAGGGAAAGATGTTGTACTTACAAGAGAACCCGGCGGTAAAGGGCTTGGCGAAAAGGTGAGAGAAATTCTTTTGAATTATGAAGGCGATGTCTCAGACAGATGTGAATCCTTTTTATTTCTTGCAGACAGAGCACAAAATGTTGATATTACAGTTAATCCTGCAGTTGAAAAAGGCAAAATAGTTCTTTGCGACAGACATATAGATTCCACAGTTGCATATCAGGGTTACGGAAGAGGATTGGACATTGAAAGAATTAATATGCTGAATAATATTGCAACTAACGGTCGTAAACCCGATTTAACACTTGTTTTTGACATTGATGTCGAAACCTCTATGAAACGTGTCGGCAAAGATAAAGACAGAATGGAAAGTGCAGGGATAGATTTCCATAACCGCGTACGCAACGGATACCTTGAACTTGCAAAACAAGAACCTCAAAGAATTAAGGTTCTTGATGCCGCAAAATCAATTGAAGAAATTCATAATGATGTTATAAATATTATTAATAAGTCATTTCCCAATTATCATTAAGGATTTTCCCGAAACAACCTCTGCGGGCTCCACTTGTTCCCAGACAGTAAGTATTAAACATACGTTCCCGATATTCCGCATCTAAAGGTACATTTACTATATTATTTCCATCACTTTGTTCTTCAAAGTTGATATCATCTATAACACCATTTTTGTATACATACATAATAAAAAAATCTCTGCCGATTATATTAGGACCTTTGGCCCCGTTTGTATCAACCCAAATTTCCATTACTAAATTAATGGTTTGGTTATTTGACAAGGCAGTTGTTGCTATAGCCGCGCCATCAGAAAGAACAAAGAAATGTTCTGCATCTTCAAGGTTTGTAGGTGTTCCAGAAAGTTTTTTATAAGTATCACTAAAACATGGTACTGGTTGTGTTCCGCAATCCTGAACAACTTTAAAATAAGTTTTTATAAATTCAACTTGTGACGCTGTATTGCCCAATCCTGCTTCATTCAAATCAATGGCATTTTTATCGGTCTGGTATTGAAGCAGCGCTTGCTGAGCCTGATTATAAACTTTATGTAACTGGGTTACATAAGTTTTTCTCTGATGATTTTGCATCAATGTAGGCAAAGTCATTGCAGAAACTACACCAATAATCCCTAATGTTACCAATACTTCTGCAAGTGTAAACGCAGGTTTAGGAGCTGCTAAATTGCCCCCCCCCCGACATTGTTAAATCTTTTCATAACTAGCTCCTTTCATAAAATTATTAACCATAATTATTATAATAAATTTTCATTCATTTTTCAATAAATAGCAAAAAAATTTTTTTACGGGATTTATACATAACAAGGTTAAAATTATAAGGCAGACTTATGGCTTCACAAATAAACCCGTCAATGACATATTACCAACCAAATCCGGCAGCTGCAAAAAAACGAAAAATCGGTGCTATGATGGCAGGAGCTCTTATAGGAATGAATGCATATTATCTTCCTGTTAATAAAGATTTGTTCGTGCAAAGAGCTATTGATATTACAAAGGAAAAAACCAATGCTCAAATCGCAGTACTTGCAAAAATAGCAAAAGAAGTTGATAACAAATCAGTTACGACGGAAAGTAAAATGATTTTGCAGGAAATGGGCTTGCCGCAAGACGTAAAAGCGATTACACAAAAATGTATTGAACTTGATAAAAAAATTAATGACAAAACCTCAGTTAAAAACTTAAAAGATGATTTTGTAAAGAATTTTGATACCTTTAAAAAAAATCCGAGCTTAATGGACAACACCTCTAACGAAGCATTCAGAGGAGTAAAGAGAACAAAATTTAAATGGGGAGCAGGAATTGGTGCTGCAATAGGTCTGGCACTAGGATTATTAACAAGCAGAGAATAATTACACTGCAAGCAGTTTGGGATTATTTATTACATCTATCACATTTGCATCTCTAAAATGGGACAATACTTTTATGTTGTCAGGATTTTTAGTGTTCTCTTTTGCAAGAATAGCACCTACAATTGCTTCAAGCTGCGACATAGGCATCATATTTAACGGCAGATCAATATGCCATTCATTTTTCAAAGTTTGCTGTAAAAATTTGCAATCAGCAGGTGAACGCTCTTTGTAACATGAATTTAAATGCATGCTTTGCCTTGTCAGATATAATTCAAAACGGTTAATCTCAACGCCTTTTTCCATTAAAGATTTAAAATACTCGCATCCTCTTGTTGAATATCTCTGTGTCCAACCCTCACGATTGGGAATTAACGGATTTGTTGCAACCATCTGATAAGGTTTGCCGAGTATACGCCATTTCCCGTTAAGCATAGTTCTGTCCCAGACAAGAGAAACGCATATTTTTGAATATTTCAGCGACGGGAAATTATCGAAAAAAAACATTACATCATTCATTGTGTATAATTTATCCACAAGAATAAGAGTATCATTTTCGTCTAATACCGCAATTCCGCTGTCCATTCCTGACGAAGCCGCAAGCGATAAGCCGACATAGTAATTCATAAATTTCTCCTTACGCCATAAGCTGCGTAATTATTACAGGTTCATCGTCGGTCACAAGAACGGAATGTTCAAAGTGTGCCGAAGGTCTTTTATCTGTTGTACTTACCGTCCACTCATCATCGGCAACCTCAACAGCATCACCGCCAAGATTTAACATAGGTTCTATTGCGATTGCATAACCCTGTTTAAGCAATGTTCTGTCTCCGACTTTATAGTTAAACAAAAACGGTTCTTCATGCATTTCATGTCCTACGCCGTGACCGCCGTATTGACGGACAATACCTAATTTTTCTCTTACTGCAACGGCTTCTATGGCACCGGAAACATCATCTAATACATTTCCTGCTTTCATTTGCGCAATACCTGCAAAAAGAGCTTCTTCGGTTGCTTTTAAAAGTCTCCGGCATTCATCACTGATTTTTCCGACAGGATAAGTCCAAGCTCCGTCGCCTACCATACCTGCATAAGTTGCACCGACATCAATACTTATTATATCGCCTTCTTTAACCTTTACGTCTTCATGAGGAATACCATGAACTACCTGTTCATTAATTGAAGCGCATATTGAACCCGGGAAACCGTGATATCCCAAAAACGTTGGAATAGCACGTTCTTTTCGAATAATATCATGAGCAATACTATCTAGTTCTTTTGTGCTTATACCGGGTTCAATAACCTCTCTCATCTTTTGATGCACGAGAGCTACAATGTGACCTGCATGACGTATTCTTTTAATTTCATCACGTGATTTTCTATGTATCATTGAATTACCTTTAATAATCTTTCCCAGACTTCGTCAATTGAACCGTTAGCGTCAATTGATTTTAAAACGCCTTTTTCAGTATAGTAATCAATTAACGGAGCTGTTTCTTTATTATATGTATCAAATCTGGATTGTGCAACTTCTCTTGTGTCATCTTTACGCTGAGTAAGTTCTGCACCGTCTTTATCACAATGTCCTGCAGCTTTCGGAGGTTTAAACTCAAGGTTATAAATTTCTCCGCATACAGGGCAGGAACGGCGGTTAACAATTCTTTCAACAAGAATGCTTGTATCAATATCAAAGTATACGGCAATGAATTTTGTATCAATACCGTTATCGATTTGTGCATTCATTTTTTCGAGTTCTTCTGCCTGTTCAACGCTTCTCGGGAAACCGTCTAAAATATAACCGTTTTTACAATCTTCCTGAGAAAGTCTGTTTTTAATAATTCTTGTAACTAATTCAACAGGAACAAGCTGTCCTTTATCGATATAAGCTTTAGCTTCTTTTCCTGCTTCAGTTTCTCCTTTAATTTCAGCTCTCAATAATGAGCCTGTGTCAACGTGAGGAAAATGTAAGTATTCAGCTAATTTGTTTGTCTGCGTACCTTTACCGCATGCAGGGGGTCCTAAAAAAATTAATTCTTTTTTTGTCATATTAAATCTCTCTTTCGTATAATCTATGTAATAATACTACATCAAGAAAAAATTTTGTTCAAATAAAAAATCCTACCTTATCTATATAGGATTTTTTTACTGAACTCCTAAGATAATGTTACCTTTTTCAACATTTCAGAAATTGCAGCATAAGCTTTTATCTTTGGCGTCATTTCATAACGTGTTTTAAATTCATTATATAGCAATTTTAGTGTTTGTTTTTCCGGAAAAATAACAGGAAATACTTCATCAATTATTTTTTCATTAGATAATATTTTACGCCATTCATTATTTGACAAATTTTTTATTTCTTCAAAACTTTCGAGAGGAGAAATATCAAAATTAAATTCGGGAAACTCGGGCAGATTGTCTCTCCATTTGATAAGATTCTGTTCCAATTCATCCCATACCTGAGGAATATT
>ULKF01017452.1_pt1 | contig 22786 bp, 17 predicted proteins | sample 1951071 | NCBI WGS metagenome assembly ULKF01 (sample SAMEA4835492, study PRJEB28245) | human gut metagenome | biome: gut microbiome; material: fecal sample | place: Denmark | collected 2008
GCATTTGATGTGTATGTTAACCAGCGCAACCAGTTGATGATCGGCGTTTTTGACAAGATGGATGTGGTAAAGTTGGAAGGATTGGCAGATGCTGTATCGAAGAGATTGGTAGCCGACTTCTCTTCCCGATATGCCAAGAACAAGGAGGTGCCGCAGATAGTGGCTTGCATCACAGCCGACCGGAATGCGAAGATGGGTTGCGTTTACGAGACCAAGCAGCAGATAAGTCGCGGATATGAGTTGGCTTTGCGTGAGTTGAGTGCGGAGTATTCTGCCGAACTGTTGCAGCATAGTCTTTCCAACCGGATTGTTTATAATCCTCCCCGGTCTTATGGAAACCCGGTTGCAAAAGTGGCGGATAAAAACAAGCGCTTGGAAGGATTTGGTATCACAATTTTCATGGAAGGAGAAGAGAAAAGAAGTTTGAGAGATTTTACTTTACAGGAATTGGAATCTGAAATAGCTTCCTTGCTTGAAAGGGTGGACGTATCGAAAAACGTGATATCCATCGGTCTGAATGTGCCGAAGGATGTGCAAGAAGGTATGGTGTATGATGTCAAGCAGGTGTTGCGTAAGTTGTATCTTTTGAAGGTCGATGTAGCTCATTAAATCTTGAGAATTGACTTCTGCCGGTGATAGTAATGAAGTTTAGAAAAAAACTGCTTTCACATAAAACGAGGTGTAACTTGTTGATATATAGTGTAGAGAGGTGAAATGTACTATACGCTATGTGTGAAGGCAGATTTCACAAACTTTATTTGGATGTTCAATCAGGGATGTCTTATTTGCTGTTGTGGCCATTGCCACTCCGAAAAGACCTTGGAGTTTTTAAAAAAGTTCAAGGTCTTTTTTTAAAACTTCTTGTTCTTTTTACAAAACTTCTTGTTCTTTTTAAAGGACTGTATACTGATTTATTAAATTGGGTTTGTTTGTCTGTATCTCCAATCATCTTCCCCACTTTTTTTGAATATAGAGAATTTGTACTATTTTTGTTTTTGGAAATGGCAATAGGTACTTTGTCCCATTCAGATATTCGCTGAAATGAGCACTCTAGGACTAAATTAAATCTATTAAAATACGAATGAAAACGAATCTGATTTGTGTATTGCTTTTATCCTTTTTCTTAGTAAAAATGGATGCTTTTGCTCAAAAAGCAGTTATTAAAGTAGCTTGCGTTGGAAATAGTATTACTTATGGAGCTAACATTCCCAATCGCAATAAAAATAGTTATCCGGCTCAGTTGCAAGCTTATTTGGGAAGTGATTACGAGGTCAGGAATTATGGAATTTCGGGTTGCACTCTTTTGTCAAAAGGGGATTATCCTTATGTAAAGACCCGTGCATTTGCAGACTCACATACATTTCAGCCGGATATTGTGCTCATAAAATTAGGAACCAATGATACCAAACCTCAAAACTGGCAATATAAAGATGATTTTATAGGAGATTATCAGCGACTTATTGATAGTTATAAATCATTACCTTCACATCCGCGTATCATTTTGCTGACTCCTGTCCGTTGCTTTCTGACGGATGATTCCTCCATCAGTGCAGAGCGGATAGCTGCTTCGGTTCGTCCTATGATAGAAGAGATTGCATGGAAAAACAAGTTAGAAATACTCAACCTGTTTAATTTGTTGGGTGACCAATGGGAATCACATCTTTTACCGGATCGCTTGCATCCGTCTTCTATCGGTGCCGGAAAAATGGCTCGTCAAATAGGTTCTTATTTGATTCTTACTGCAGGGTGTACAGAACAAGATAAAGCTGATTGGTTGCAAGGTAAAGAAGAATTTAATTTTCATGGTTTCTGTGGATATCAGTTTGATTGTGACGGGGCTGCTTGCAAGATTGTGAAACCTTATAAGGAGGCGAAAGGAAAGCCGTGGGTGATGCGTGCTCGATTTTGGGGACATCAACCTCAAACGGATATTGCGTTGTTGGAACAGGGATTTCATATTGCCTATTGTGATGTGGCTGATATGTATGGGGCGGACAAAGCTGTCAAACGTTGGAATAAATTGTATGCAAAGATGGTAAAAGAAGGCTTCCATAAGAAAGTTGTTTTGGAAGGTATGAGCCGGGGAGGATTGATTGTCTACAACTGGGCTGCACAAAATACTGATAAAGTTGCCTGTATCTATGCGGATGCGCCGGTGATGGATATTAAAAGCTGGCCGATGGGGAGAGGTGCTTCGGAGGGGTCGGATGATGATGTTCGGCAATTGCTTTCAGCATATGGATTTTCAAATGAAGAAGCAGCTTTAAAGTGGCAGAAAAATCCGGTGAATCATGCCGGGAAAATAGCAAAAGCCGGTATTCCTTGCTTGCACGTTGTGGGCGATGCGGACAAGGTTGTTCCGGTTAGTGAAAATACAGCTGTATTTGAAGAAGAAATGGAACGTTTGGGAGTTCCTGTTACTGTGATACATAAACCGGGAGTAGGGCATCATCCTCATTCGTTGAATAACCCCGAACCTATCGTACATTTTATTTTATCGGCTTTACATCGTCTCCCCAATGAATGTATCCATGCTGTTCCTGGGAATGAGTTCCGTTCCGGGGCCGGATGGGTAAAAGGCGTTGAATGGCATGAGGTGGATGCTGATATTAAAGCAACTTTGGCAAACAGGAAGCTGAAATTATTGCTGTTGGGTAATTCCATTACTCAGGGATGGGGAGGCACCCGAAAAGCTGTAGCCTATAAGCCCGGCAAAAAGGCAATGGATAGAGTACTTGGTGAGAAGACGTGGGAAAGTGCGGGAATATCGGGTGACCGTACTCAGAATCTTCTTTGGCGTATCCGCTATGATGATTATAATTGTTGTAAACCGGAGGTTGTTGTGATAGCTATCGGCATTAATAATTTAATATCAGGTGAAAATACACCGGAAGAAGTGGCGGAAGGTATTGTCGCTGTTACAAAGGAAGCGGTTATTGCTTTCCCCGATTCTCGTATCCTTCTTTTAGGTCTTCTCCCCGCAGGTAAGGAGAAAGGAAGTGCAATTCGCATGAGTTGTGATAAAATTCATGCCATATTGAAAAAAAAGAAATTGGCTGGCGCTGAATATGTGAATCCTACCGAATGGTTCTTGGATGCAGATGGAAGAATACGTGACGAACTTTATAGCGGTGATTATACACACTTGACGGAGGAAGGATATAAATTAATGGCTGATAAAATAATGAAGGCTTTGTTAGAGCAGGGTTGATTATTTTTTTTGCTAAATTTTCTTTCACCCTAACAAAAAAATATTCTATCATTTTCCGGTATTGAATAAAACTCGTATATTTGCACGCAATAAATTCAAAACGCATTAAGCCCTATGTCATTTATTGCAGATAAAATTGTAATGGACGGATTGACTTACGATGATGTATTGTTAATCCCAGCCTATTCTGAAGTTTTACCCAAAACAGTCGAACTCTCGACTAAGTTCTCACGCAACATCGAGTTAAAAGTACCTTTTGTGACTGCCGCCATGGATACAGTCACTGAGGCTAAAATGGCTATTGCCATCGCTCGTGAAGGCGGTATCGGTGTTATTCATAAAAACATGTCTATAGAAGAGCAGGCACGTCAGGTAGCTATCGTGAAACGTGCTGAGAATGGTATGATTTATGATCCCGTAACTATTAAGAGAGGTTCTACCGTGAGAGATGCTTTGGCGCTGATGGCTGAGTATAGAATCGGTGGTATTCCTGTAGTGGACGATGAAAGATATTTGGTCGGTATTGTCACCAATCGTGACCTTCGTTTTGAGAAAGATATGGATAAGCGTATCGATGAAGTAATGACGAAAGATAATATTGTTACTACCAACCAGACTACCGATATGGAAGCTGCTTCACAAATTTTGCAGGAACATAAGATTGAGAAGTTGCCCGTAGTGGACAAAGATGGTAAACTGGTAGGCTTGATTACTTATAAGGATATTACAAAGGCAAAAGATAAACCAATGGCTTGTAAAGATGCCAAAGGAAGACTGCGTGTGGCTGCCGGTGTCGGTGTGACGGTGGATAGAATCGACCGTATGCAGGCTTTGGTGGATGCCGGTGCCGATGCTATTGTTATCGATACAGCTCATGGACATTCCAAGTATGTTATTGAGAAATTGAAAGAAGCAAAGAAACGCTTCCCGAACATTGATATTGTAGTAGGTAATATCGCAACCGGAGAAGCTGCAAAAGCATTGGTTGAAGCCGGTGCAGATGCAGTGAAAGTTGGTATCGGTCCGGGTTCTATCTGTACAACCCGTGTAGTTGCCGGTGTGGGCGTTCCTCAGTTGTCTGCTGTGTATGACGTGGCTAAGGCCTTGAAGGGTACAGGTGTTCCTTTGATTGCCGATGGTGGCTTACGTTATTCGGGAGATGTCGTAAAGGCTCTGGCTGCCGGTGGATATAGTGTAATGATTGGTTCATTGGTTGCCGGAACAGAAGAATCTCCGGGTGATACTATCATCTTCAATGGTCGTAAGTTTAAGTCATATCGCGGTATGGGTTCTTTGGAAGCGATGGAGAATGGTTCTAAAGACCGTTACTTCCAAAGTGGAACTTCCGATGTGAAGAAATTGGTGCCGGAAGGTATTGCTGCACGTGTTCCTTACAAAGGTACTTTGTACGAAGTAATCTATCAGTTGGTAGGTGGTTTGCGTGCAGGTATGGGATATTGTGGCGCAGCTAATATTGAGAAACTGCATGATGCCAAATTTACTCGTATTACTAACGCCGGTGTATTGGAAAGCCATCCGCATGATGTAGCTATCACTAGTGAGGCTCCTAATTACAGCCGTCCTCAATAAAATGAAAAAATAATGCCGCGTTATTTGCTCGGTGTTCTCTTGCTTCTCCTTGTGTCTGTGTCCGAAATGCAGGCGCAAGGAGATGTCGTGTTGTATATTGAGGGTAAGCCTGTCTATCGTTCCGAATTCGAGTATTATTATCGAAAAGCTCCCAAGCAGACTCCCGAGGCTTATTTACCTGCTTTTATCAATTATAAACTGAAGGTAAGATACGCTATGGATAGTGGTTTGGACACTGTCTCTGCTTTTCGCAGGCAACTTTCGTTTTATGAAGGTCGTTTGGTGAAATCGTATGTGGTGGATGCCGGTATGGAGGAACAGGAAGCCCGTTTTATTTATGAACGGAATAAACAGCGACTTCAAACGAATGATTGGGTGAGGATCGCTCATATCAGTAAATATTTGCCTCAAAATGCGACTCCGGCCGCAGAACAGGCGGCGCAAGCTGTAATGGATTCTATTTATTCAGCGTTGCGGAGTGGGGCTGATTTTTCGTTGTTGGCACGCCGTTATTCAGACGATGCAGACAGCCGGCAAGTCGGAGGCTTGTTGCCTTGGATGCCTGTCAATAAGAACATGCAGGAATGGGTGAATAAATTGACAGTGCTGGAAAAGAACAAAATCTCGGTTCCTTTTTATTCTCCTTTAGGTCTTCATATCGTCAAGTGGGTAGAGCGTAAGCCTTTTGCCTCATATCACGACAAAAAGGAGGAAATACAAGCATATATGGAGCATGGAGGAGTTTGCTCTTCTTCGGTCAGAAAAGATGTTTTAGCCCTTTACCGGTCAGGGGCTTTGGCCGGGAAATATCCCGATTGGGCGTTACGTTTGCAAGAGGTACATGATGGTTTATTGGTTTCTTATCTCACGCGGAAGTATCAGGAGACAGAATATGCTTGTTCCGAAGCCGACTTGGAACACTATTTCAAGCAGCATAAATCGGATTATGCTTGGGATTTGCCTCGATATAAAGGAGCTGTTATTCATTGCAGGAATAAGAAAATGGCTTCTGTCATTAAGAAATATTTAAAGAAAAAGCCGATGGAGGAGTGGAAATCCGCTTTGGAAAAGTTGATGATGCACACGGCGGTTCCGCAAGCAAGCATAGAAGTGGGCGTATTTATTATAGGGAAGAATCAATATGTCGATAAATTAGTTTTTAAGTGTGGAAGTTTTGAACAAGTTCCCGGTTTTTCTTATACCTTTGTGATGGGTAAGAAATTGAAAAAGGGACCGGAGAGCTATTTGGATGTAAAAGAATCGGTAATCCGTGATTATCAGGCTATACATGAGGACTCTTGGATGAAAGAATTGAAACGAAAATATAAGGTTGAAATTAACCAAGAGGTTTTAAAAACAGTTAATAATAACGGAAGTAATTAATTATTGCAGTATCTTCGTTCACTATTTTAATGCTTTATGAGTATCGTGAAAAACTGGGGAGTAATACTTGTGATTGCCGCTGTCATGACTGGATGCGGTCAGGAGCATAACCATAAAGGAAAAACTCCTTTGGTGGAAGTGTCCGGCGAATTTCTGTATAAGGAAGATTTGCAGGCGGCTCTTCCTCTCAATATATCGAAGGATGATAGTGTATTGTTTGCCGAACACTATATCAGGAACTGGATAGAGGATGCGCTGCTGTTTGATAAGGCGGAGGGGAATATTCCCGATAATGATAAAATCTCCAAACTGGTGGAAAATTATCGCCGTGCATTGATTATGCACACTTATCAAGAGGAGTTGGTGAATCAGAAATTGGCAAACGATATCAGTGAAGAGGAAATAAATGCTTATTATGAAAAGAACAAAGAACTGTTCCGGTTGGACAATCCATTGGTCAAAGGGCTTTTTATAAAGGTTCCTCTCAGTTCTCCTGATTTGGGAAATGTGCGGGTGTGGTATCGGAAGAATAATCAGGACGTTATTGAAAAATTGGAGAAGTATAGTTTGCGTAATGCAGTGAGTTATGATTATTTTTATGACCGTTGGACATCTGTGCCCGATGTGGCTGCCAAGATACCTTTGAAGGTGCTTGATACGGATGCAAACTATTTGGATAAAAATAGAAATGTAGAAGTCAAGGACACGGCCTTTTGCTATTTCTTACATATAGAAGATTTCTTGGGCAAGGATAAACAAAAGCCGTTGGACTTTGCCAGAGATGAAATAAAAGAGATTTTAATTAATCTGAAGCGTGTGGAATTTATTAACAAGGTGAAAGAGGACTTGTATCAACGGGCTTCGGATAGAAACAAGATTATTTATTATTATTTGAATTCAGATGAATAAATTGATGTGTACTAAAGTTTATGCACTGTTACTGATGCTGTTCGCTGCTGTTTCTGTATATGGACAAGACAACGTTATAGACGAAGTTGTGTGGGTGGTAGGCGATGAGGCTATCCTTAAATCTGACGTAGAAAGTGAGCGGTTGAATGCTCAGTATGAAGGACGCAAGTTTGACGGAGATCCGTATTGTATTATTCCTGAACAGCTTGCTGTTCAGAAGTTGTTCCTTCACCAGGCAGCTATCGATAGTATTGAAGTTTCTGAACAGGAAGTGATTGGTCAAGTGGAAAGACGTACCAATTGGCTAATCGAACAAGTAGGAGGTTCTAAAGAGAAATTGGAAGAGTATTATAATAAGACTTCTACCCAGATACGCGAAATGCTTCGTGAGAATATCCGCGATGGCTTGACTGTGCAGAAAATGCAACAGCATATTGTGGGGGAGATTAAGATAACTCCTGCCGAAGTGCGCCGTTATTTTAAGGATTTGCCGCAAGACAGTATTCCTTTTGTTCCCACTCAGGTGGAGGTGCAGATTGTGACATTGGAACCTAAAATTCCGTTGGAAGAAGTAGAGCGTGTGAAGAAAACTTTGCGTGACTATACAGATGGTATTAATTCCGGTAAAATGTCATTTGCCACATATGCCCGTTTTTATTCTGAAGATCCCGGAACGGCGCGTCGTGGCGGTGAGCTTGGCTTTATGGGCAAAGGAGAATTGGTGCCCGAATATGCCAATGTCGCTTTTAACTTGCAGGATCCTAATAAGGTTTCAAAGATTGTAGAAACTGAGTTTGGTTTTCACATTATCCAATTGATTGAAAAACGCGGTGACCGTATTAATACCCGCCATATTTTGTTGAAGCCGAAAGTGGAGGAAAAAGACTTGGAGGCAGCTTTAGTTCGTTTGGATTCTATTGCTGATGACATTCGCAACCAGAAATTTACTTTTGATGATGCTGCTACTTATATTTCTCAGGATAAGGATACAAAGAATAACCATGGTTTGATGGCCAACAAGAATACCGGTACGGCGCGTTTTGAAATGCAGGACTTGGCACAAGTTTCTCAGGAAGTGGCCAAGATGGTGGAAAATATGAACGTAGGTGAGATATCAAGAGCATTCACTATGATAAACGATAAAGGAAAAGAGGTGTGCGCCATTGTAAAGCTGAAAAGTCGTATTAACGGACATAAGGCGACCATTTCGGAAGACTATCAGCGCCTGAAGGCTATCGTCATGGAAAAACGTAGTGAAGATAAGCTTGAAAAGTGGATCAAAGAAAAGCAAAAACATACCTATGTGCGTATTAATGAGAAGTGGCAGAAATGTGATTTTAAATATCCGGGTTGGATAAAAGAATAAATGTAGTATATTGAACCGTATGCTTGAAAAAAGAAAAAAAAATAACTCTTCGAGCAGGCATAGGATACTTTTGTTTAGTGTCCTGTGCCTGTTTGTCTTTTGCTTGTTGGCTCAGGTTAATCCCACTAAAAAGGCTGAACCGAAGCCTGCCAAGAGTAAAGTGTATCTGTTGCATTCCGATGTGTTGAAAAAAAGTCCTTTAAATCCTGACCCTGATGCACAGATATTGGTTGGAAATGTGACTTTTCGCCATGATAGTGTTTATATGTATTGTGACAGTGCCTGCTTTTATGAAAAGACCAATTCGCTGGAGGCTTTTGATAATGTAAAAATGGTGCAGGGAGATACGCTGTTTTTGTATGGGGATTATCTTTTTTATGATGGAAACACACAGATAGCCCAAGTGCGCAATAATGTGCGCATGGAGAACAAGAATACTACATTGCTGACCGATAGTCTGAACTATGACCGTATTTATAACCTTGGTTATTATTTCGATGGCGGTACGCTGATGGATGAAGAAAACGTGTTGACTTCGGAATGGGGAGAGTATAGTCCTGCTACTAAACAGTCGGTTTTTAATTATGATGTGAAACTTGTAAATCCTAAGTTTACATTGACTTCGGATACTTTGCGTTATAATACAGCCAGTAAGATTGCCAATATTGTAGGTCCGTCGGATATCGACAGTGATAATAACCATATTTATTCGGAATTGGGTTTCTATAATACCCAGATTGGTCAGGCAGAGTTACTCAATCGTTCTGTATTAACCAATGAAGGCAAGCAGTTGACGGGCGACAGTTTGTTTTATGACCGTGTGAAAGGATATGGAGAAGCTTTTGACAATGTATTGTTTAACGATACCATTAATAAAAACATGCTTACCGGTGACTATTGTTATTACAATGAACTGACTAAATATGCCATTGCGACCCAAAAGGCGGTGGCGGTAGATTATTCACAGGGCGATAGTTTATTTATGCATGCCGATACGTTGCAGATGTATACTTTCAATCTGAATACAGATTCCACCTTCCGTGAAACAAGAGCATATCATAAAGTGCGCATGTACCGCACGGATGTGCAGGGAGTATGTGATTCACTAGTCTTTTCGTCTAAAGACAGTTGTCTGACTATGTATTATGATCCGATTCTTTGGAATAATAATCAGCAGTTGTTGGGTGAGGAAATTATGATTTACATGAATGACAGTACTATTGATTGGGCCCATATTCACAATCAGACTCTATCTGTCGAAAAATTGGATTCTGTTAATTATAATCAGATAACAGGAAAAGATATCAAGGCATATTTCAAGAATGGAGAGATGCATCAGGTAGATGTTATCGGTTCGGTTCGTGTTGTTTATTATCCGATGGAGAGCGACAGCACATTGATTGGCATGAATGTATCGGAGACAAGCCTTTTGAATATATATTTGGAAAACCGGAAAATGAAAAAGATGGTCATGAGTCCGAAATCAAATGGTACTCTTTATCCGATGCTTCAACTTCCACCCGATAAAATGAAACTGGAAAATTTTAATTGGTTTGACTATATTCGTCCGCTCAACAAAGAGGATATTTTTAACTGGCGCGGAAAGAAAGCCGGGCAGGAGTTAAAGAAGAGTAATCGAGGTGCCGCGCCTCTGCCAAATCAGGACTTGTTTAATAAAAAGAAGAAATAACTATGGGAATGTTTAAAATGGAAAAACCTCGTCGTTTCAACCACCAATACATATATGTGGATGAACGCAAAGAGAAATTGCAGAAGATGGAAGAGAATGCCAAGCGTGACTTGGGTATGCTTCCTCCGAAAGAGTTTTCTCCCGAAGACATTCGTGGAAAGTTTATTGAAGGAACCAAGCACTTGAAGCGCAGAAAAGAGAGTGGACGCAAGCCATTGACTTATGGGGCTTTGTTTATAGCTATTGGTATTTTACTTTTTATCCTGCACTATCTGGTGACCGGAGAATTAAGTTTTTAATGAATCATTCGTAGTTGTATTATGAGCGATATCATACGTTTGCTGCCGGACTCTGTTGCTAATCAAATAGCGGCAGGAGAGGGGATACAGCGTCCCGCGTCTGTTATAAAAGAATTGGTGGAGAATGCCATTGATGCCGGAGCGCAACATATAGATGTACTGGTAACGGATGCTGGAAAGAGTTCTATTCAAGTGATAGACGATGGTAAAGGGATGTCCGAAACTGATGCACGTCTGTCTTTTGAACGCCATGCAACTTCTAAGATACGGGAAGCGGCTGATTTATTTGCTTTGCGGACAATGGGATTCCGTGGAGAGGCTTTGGCTTCTATTGCGGCGGTGGCACAAGTAGAGTTGCGCACGTGTGTAGAAGGAGAGGAGTTGGGCACCAAACTGGTTATTGCCGGTTCTAAGGTGGAAAGCCAGGAAGCCATATCATGTCCTAAGGGTAGCAATTTTTGTGTGAAAAATCTGTTTTTTAATGTACCGGCACGGCGTAAATTCCTAAAATCCAATCAGACGGAGTTGAGTAATATATTGACTGAGTTTGAACGCATTGCGTTGGTCAATCCCAATGTGTCTTTTACTTTGTATCATAATGATGCCGAGTTGTTTAATCTTCCTGCCATTCAGTTGCGTCAACGTATAATGGGTGTGTTTGGAAAGAAAATAAATCAGGATCTTTTGTCACTTGATGTGGATACTACCATGGTACGTGTTTCGGGTTTTGTTGGTCGGCCGGAAAGTGCCCGTAAGAAAGGAGCTCGTCAATACTTCTTTGTAAACGGACGCTATATGCGCCATCCTTATTTCCATAAAGCTATTATGGATGCATACGAGCATCTGATACCGGTGGGTGAGCAAGTATCTTATTTTATTTACTTTGATGTGGACCCCGGCAATATTGACGTAAATATTCATCCTACCAAGACAGAAATCAAATTTGAAAATGAACAGGCCATTTGGCAGATATTGGCAGCAGCTGTCAAAGAAACATTAGGTAAATTCAATGCTGTCCCTTCTATTGATTTTGATACGGAAGGTATGCCGGATATCCCTGCATTCGAGAGTTCTCCTTATGCCGGAATACAGCCGCCGAAAACAACTTATAATCCGGATTACAATCCTTTTAATACGTCTGCTGTGCCTCCTTCTTCTTACTCCTCAAAACCCAGTCGTGATTGGGAACAATTATATGAGGGCTTGGAGCATCATTCGTCGGCGCAACATATACAGAAGTCTTACCCGGATGATGGGGATTATTTTACGGCAGCTTCAATGGAGCAACCGGTTACTCCTACCTTGTATGATCATTCGGAAGAGGCGGCAATGGGAGAGAAATCATCTCAACATTATCAGTTTAAGGGACGCTTTATTCTTACTTCCGTTAAATCTGGTTTGATGATTATCGATCAGCAACGGGCACATATTCGCATTCTTTATGATCAATACCTGGAACAGATAACACGTCGACAGGGAGCATCGCAGGGCATGTTATTTCCTGATATTGTGCAATTCCCGGTTTCGGAAGTACCTGTATTGCAGGAAATCATGGAAGATTTGTCATACTTGGGCTTTGAACTGACTGATTTGGGAGGTGGCAGTTATGCCATTAACGGCATACCTTCGGGCATTGAAGGTTTAAATCCGGTGGAACTGATTCAGAGTATGGTTCATACTGCTATGGAGAAGGGAGGTAAAGTGAAAGAAGAAGTACAGAGTAATCTGGCTTTGACATTGGCCAAAGCTGCGGCTATTGTGCCGGGACAGGTTTTGACGAATGAAGAGATGAATGGCCTGGTGGATGGGTTGTTTGCTGTAGCTACTCCTAATTATACTCCTGACGGTAAAACCGTATTGTCCGTACTTCAGGAGGATGAACTGGAAAAGCTTTTTAAATAGATGTGATAAAAGATAAGAGGGGTGCCAAAAGTAAAATGGTCTGTCAAATTGTTAACAGTAGGGGGGGGTGCCTGCCCGAACCAACGGTCACTACCTTGGGAGTAATACACAAGGCAAGCTGTTTTCGGGCGAGCGAACCTCGCCCCTACTAGTAAAATGACAGTATCATCCACGTTTTGGCACACCCTCTTTGGCTTACCTTTTTTAAGGCAGAGTATTATTGGGCTTCGATAATTACACGACGGTTGAATGCCGGAGGAGTCAATGTATTAACACCGCCCATACCGCTAATAATCATGTTACTCTTGTTTACACCAAGTTTAACCAATTCGTTTGCAACTGTATTTGCACGGTCTTCACTCAATTGTTTATTCCATGATGCACTACCTGTGTCGCTGTCGGCATAACCGGTTACTTTCAGTTTGATGCCCGGATTGTCTTTTACTAAGTTAGCAATCTGTTGCAAGTTGACTGTGCTGTTTTGAGGCAGAGTAGCAGAACCAATTTGGAAGAATACAGACTGCGGAACCGGAGTCAGCTGGTTGACGGTAACTTGTTCTGTAACAACTTCGTTAGGAGTATTTGCAAGTTGAGCCTTCAACTGACGGTTTTGTTCGATTTGTTGAGCCAAAGCTGCATTGATAGCATCCATTTGGGATGCTGTAAGAGCCATCATTGCATCCACGTCAGGAGCAGGTTTGAAACCTCTTTGCGGAAACTTATAGGTCACACCGACTGATGCCCCCAACATAACGTCCAATCCTTTGTTCAGAGTTTTGCCATCAAACTTGTTTTCAGCTCCCATACCATAAAGCTCCAAGTTTAAATCCCATGCATCTGCTACATGGAAGGTATTAATCAAACCGAAGTTGAATGCCAATGAATTAAGGTGAGGTTTGTCATAAGAATGAGCGAAACCGAAACCTACGAATGGGACGGCATCATATATACGGTCAGGATTATAACCGGCAAGCATATTGCTGATGTTGAACAAGATATCACCATGTAAGTTCATATAGTTGAACTTATCCTGATAGTATCCTTCGCTCAGCATATGAGGCTTGGAGTATGCAGAAGGTTCGCTTGAAAAACTCTTTGACTGCAAACCGCTATACTGCAGACGCAATCCTAGTCCGGGAGTGAACCATTTGCCAATAGACACATTCAGAGCGGGAGCGATACGTTTGCCGAATTTGCCCAGGTCGGATTGGTCACCGAATAATACTTGTGCACCGCCTCCTACAGAGAAGAACCAATTATCAAAAAAACGATTGGTTTCCACTTTGTACTTATCTACCGGAACCTCCATAACATCTACGCTTTCGCTGACGATAGCATTTTGTGATTTGTTGCTCTGCTGCGCGAACGTTGCAGAACTGATACTGGCAATTGCCAGTGCAAACATTAATTTTTTCATACTCATTTCTATTAGTTAAATTATTGTTTAGGTATATCTTCCCAATTTCAACTAAATAACATGAGCGTTGAAAAAAAGTTTGTGCAGCTTGAATATTTAATATTTTTTTATGAAAGAAGGCTAAAAAGGTACTGCGATTCAGTGCTGTGTTCTGCATCAAAGCAGAATCCTTCCCAGTTGAAGCTTTTTAGCTCTTCAGGCTTTTCAATGCGGTTTTTGATGATATAGCGTGTCATTTCTCCTCTACACATTTTAGTATAAATAACGACAGTCGTTAATTTCCCTTTTTTCCAAACCTGAAATTCGGGTGTAATTACGCGTACCTGTTGTTCTATACGTTTCCAGTCGAAAAGGTCTTTCATTTCGTTGCTGGCAAGGTTGACCAATGTGCCTCCTTGTGCTTTGATGGATTTGATGAACTCATCCGTCAATATTGGTTTCCAATAATCAAACATAGATATTCCTTCATGTTCTGGCAGTCTGACATCTCCTTCCAATCTATAATTCTTTATCAGGTCAAGCGGACGAAGTAATCCATATAAAAAGGAAGTGATACGCAGATGATCTTGTACGTATTGAAAATCTTCTGCTGTAAAGTCTTGAGGACAGATACGTTTGAATACTATGCCTGTATAGGCTAACAAGGCAGGAAGAGCTTTGTTTGCTTCCGAACAGAAATCTTGAAACCGGAGATAATTTTCGGCTGCTATTTTACTGTTTACCCGTAACAGGCGTTCTAGTTCTTCGGCAGAGAACCTGGACATACCAAGTGCGTGCTGAATGGCTTCAGCTTGAAATTGTGGTGTGCCGGTGGTAGGGACTTCTACTTTAGAATGATCCGTCATTGTCTTGGCACACGAAATAAAAGTCATCATAGGCTAAAAAATGATATTTCAGTCGGCAAATATAGGAAAAACAGATATATTTGTCTTCATTATATCGTAAATTAAATATTCAGAATTATGAAAATGAAAAAGTTAGGATTATTATTGATGTTGTTATGCGCCAGTTTTGCAATGCATGCACAGGAATTGAAGAAGGGAGATAAGTTACCGGATTTTCAGTTGAAATCATCAGTCTATGGAGATGTTTCATCTGCCGATTTAAAGGGTAAGGTGGTATTGGTCAGTTTATTTGCCACTTGGTGCGGCCCATGCCAGTTGGAACTTGCAGAAGTACAAAAGATGCTTTGGCCTAAATATAAAGATAATAAAGACTTTGTATTGTTGGTGATTGGTCGCGAACATACGGATGAACAACTGAAGGCTTATAATGAGCGTAAGAAGTTTACTTTCCCGTTGTATCCTGACCCTAAACGGGAAGTTTTTTCACTTTTTGCAGAAAAATCTATCCCTCGTACGTATTTGTTTAATAAGGAGGGAGAAGCAATCTATACTTCTATTGGATATGAAAAAGAGGAGTTTAATCATTTGATGAATACCATTGAAGAAGCGTTGAAGTAGTCAAAAGCTATTATTGAAACTAATTTTAATTCTAATACTTATGAAACTCAAATCACTTATTGTCGTTTTGTTGTGCATTGTTGTGTGTAGCTCCTGTGAACAGCCGCCGATAGAAGCGTATGCCGTGCTTCCTCAGCCGCAAGAGATTAATTATGTTCAGGGCTTTGTGAAGTTGAAGGATAAGCCGATGGTTGTTTATTCTAATGAATTGTCTAATGAGGCTTTGTTGCTGGCTTCCTATTTGAAGAATGATTTTGCAGTGGAAGTCACTTTGGAGGAAGGGAAAGACAAAGGAGATGTTATTCTTTTATTGGATTCGACCGTTTTACCTGATAAAAAAGGTGGATATGTATTGGAAGCTGCCGGAAGCCGGATTACAATTAAGGCTTCTACTCCCGAAGGAGTGTTTAACGGTGTGCAGACTTTGCGCCAGATTATTAAAGAAAGAGAAGGACGCCTGACAGTTCAAAAAGCTTTGGTGACGGATTATCCGGCTTTTTCCTGGCGTGCTTTCATGTTGGATGAAGGTCGGTATTTCAAAGGTAAAGAAGTTGTCCTCAATCTGTTGGATAGAATGGCAGAACTGAAGATGAACGTATTTCATTGGCATTTGACAGATGATCAGGGATGGCGTATTGAAATCAAGAAATATCCGAAATTGACAGAGGTCGGTGCTTTCCGTGACTCTTCAGAGATTAACCATTTCCACAGCAATGTGTTTGATGGCAAGCCTCATGGTGGTTTTTATACTCAGGATGATATCAAAGAGGTAGTGGATTATGCTGCCAAACGCCATATTATGATTGTTCCTGAAATAGAGATGCCGGGACATGCCAGTGCTGCTATTGCTTCTTATCCATGGTTGGGAACTACCGGAAAGCAGATTAAGGTGCCTTGTAACTTTGGGGTACATTACAATGCTTATAATGTGGCTGATCCTCGTGTTATCCAATTTCAGGAAGATGTATTGGAGGAAGTAATTGCATTATTCCCTTCTCCGGTTATTCATATCGGTGGAGATGAATTACGATATAATGCTTGGAAGGAATCACCGATGGTACGCAATTATATGAAGCAGAACAAGATAACTTCACCGGGTGGCTTGCAGGTCTTTTTTACAAATAACATTTCTAATTTCTTGGCTTCTAAAAACCGTCACATGATGGGATGGAATGAAATTACGGGAGCTCAGGTAAATGATTATCAAAGAGACGGAAGTGGTGCTTCACAACAGCAATTGGCTCCTGGCACAATTGTTCATTTCTGGAAAGGGGAGCCTGAATTGATTAAAGAAACTATTGAGAAAGGATATGATATCGTTAACTCTTATCATATATATACTTATCTGGACTATGATTATGAATCTATTCCTTTGCAAAAATCGTATGAATTCAATCCGATTCCTGAGGGACTGACAGAGGCTCAGCAAAGTAAAGTGTTGGGTATCGGTTGCCAAATGTGGGGTGAATTTATTCCTACGGTTGAAAGTATGAATAAAAAGATTTATCCGCGTCTTGCTGCATATGCCGAAGTGGGTTGGACAAATCCATCCAATAAGGATTTTGATCGTTTCCGTAACTCGTTGAATTCATTTATCGGGCATTGGGAAAAGCTGGGTATTCAATTGGGTGAGTGGAAGTAATAAAAAAGTGGGGTTGTGTCTAAACGTTGATGATGCTGTCATTTGGCTAGTAGGAGCGAGGTTCGTTCGCCCGAAAACAGTTTGCTTGGTGTATTACTTCCAAGGTTGTGACCGTTGGTTCGGGCAGGTAAACCTTGCCCCTACAGTTGAGGTTTGATAGACCGGTTTAGTTTTGACACACCCCCGTTTCTTGTGAGAGTGCCCGATAGGCTAGAGTGAATTAATCTATTTATAAGAAATCCATTTAATCATCTCTTTTAGTGTCGGCTTTTTGCCATACATCAGGATACCTACACGATATATTTTTCCTGAAATCCAGATGAGTGCAAGTGCTGAGGCATAGAGCAGGCAAAGCGAAAGAATAATTTGCCAGGTCGGTGCATCCAGCGGAACACGTACCATCATGACGATAGGGGAGGTAAACGGTATGAGAGAACACCAGAAAGCCAGCGGGCCGTCCGGGTTGTCGCCACTATAGATACCGGCGTAAAGGGAGAACACCATCAGTATCATAATGGGAGTCATAAACTGTTGTGAATCTTCCATGGCATTGATAGAGGCTCCGATAGCAGCAAAGATGGAGGCATAAATCAGGAATCCGCCGATGAAATTCAGGGTAAAGAGGGTTCCGAGTTTCAGCAGATTCAGGTTTTGTAAGGCACTAATCATGCCTTCGGCACCTTTTAGAATGGCTGCATCTCCACCGAAAGTATTGTCGGCGATACCCAAAAGTACAACAAGCAGAATACTCCATATCAGCAGTTGGGTAATGCCTACCAGACCGATACCGATAATCTTGCCAAGCATCAGTTGAAGCGGCTTGACCGATGATACCATTAACTCGACAATGCGGCTTGTCTTTTCTTCCATGACACTCTGCATCACCATACCTCCATAAGACATAACGAACATATAGATAAGGAAGGTAAGTATCATACCAACGGCTACCGCAATGCCGGCATTTGATTCGTTTGCACTGCCGTCTTCACTCCATTTGATGGTACGTGCACTGTATCTCTTATCAAAATCCTGCATGATATTTTGTAATTCGGGGATATTGTAACTTGTCAGTTTATCGTGTCTGATTTGTTCATTCAGCGTATTGTTTACCAATGACAACAAACCCTTAGTCACTTCTTTGCGCGAATAGATGGCGGCTGCTGTGGGATTTTGAATCAGGTCTTCGGTAATTTCCACTACGGCGTCTATGCGGGTAGTATCACTTCGGTATTCGGGCAACATTTCTTGTCCGGCGATGAAATGATAAGATTCATCATCCTTGAATTGTCCGATGTACTTTTGTGTGTGGTCAATGATTACTACTTGTTTAACTTCATCGCTTTTCACCGTCGACAGCAGTGCAGGAACAAAAATGAGAGCTGCAAAGATGAACGGCATCAGGATGGTAAGAAGAATAAATGATTTCTTACTTACTCGGTTCAGAAATTCACGTTGTATAATGATTAATATCTTGTTCATGGCTTTGGGCATTTAGTGTTTATCCAAACCTTCTACCGTACGGATGAATATTTCATTCATGGAGGGCAGGCATTCGGTAAAGGAGATTATTTCGGTTTGTTGGGCTATTTGGGTCAGTAATGCCGAGTTGGACATATCCTGTTGCTTTTGTAGGGTATATCGGATTTCCTCTTCGGTGGGCTGACTGTCTACAATCTCAAACAGAGGGGATTCTTTCAAGGGTTGTCCTTTCGGAGTGCTTAAGATATAGGTATTGGCTTTGAAACGAGAACGCACCTCTTTCACATTCCCTTGCAACACCACTTCAGAATGGTTGATGAGTGCAATATTGTCACATATCTCTTCCACCGAAGCCATGTTGTGCGTGGAGAAGATGATGGTATGTCCTTCTTTCTTCAGCTCCAGTATTTCACGCTTCAGCAGTTCGGCGTTCACAGGGTCGAAGCCGGAGAACGGTTCGTCAAATATCAGTAATTGGGGTTTATGCAGTATAGTGATGATAAATTGTACTTTTTGCTGCATCCCTTTGGACAGCTCTTCCAATTTCTTGTTCCACCACGGAGTGATTTCAAACTTTTCAAACCATAGCTTCAGTCGTGAAGTGGCTTCTGCTTTGCTGAGACCTTTCAATTGAGCCAGGTAGATAGCCTGTTCGCCCACTTTCATCTTCTTGTATAATCCGCGTTCTTCGGGTAGATAACCGATATGATAAATATCTTCGGCTTGCGACAGGTGTCCGTTGAAGCGTACTTCTCCCGAATCGGGGGCCGTGATGCGGTTGATGATGCGGATGAGTGTAGTTTTGCCGGCACCGTTCGGCCCCAGCAATCCAAAGATTTGTCCTTCGGGGACCTGAATGCTGACACCATTCAGCGCAGTGTGGTTGGCAAAGCGTTTGACCACTTGATGCGTTTCTAAGAAAAAGTTATTCATAGCTTTTGATGTTTGTTGTTTTGTTGAATCAAAATGTCAACGTTATGTTTGTTTTGGTTAACTCGTGGCAAAGTTATGGATTTTTTCTTATAACTGTGAGTGAAAAAGGGAAAATAATTAGGTTGATTCGGATTTATCTCAAGAAGAAATAGCTGTCTTTACTTTTGCAGAATCCTAAAGACAATCAGTATGGAACAGAGTATTTATTCCATCGGTATACAGAATTTCGAGAGCCTTCGCCAAGACGGTTATCATTTCAACTTCAAGACTCCCGGCATCTACAATCGGGGTGAATGGGCGGCGAGGCATGCGAAGGGGAAACCATTCATCTCGAAATGCCGATGAATAGGACAAAAACGGATGGGGGAAGGGGGAAATTCCTGTTTTGAAGAGAGGGGCACGGCTTCAAAGTGTACGTTGTTGGAGCTGTTGATGTAAGATAAAATAGGTTAACTTTTTTTTGTTGCGAAGAACAGCGTGACGGTTTATTTTTTAGCTTTGTTCATATATTAACTTTAAATATAATGATGTATGAAAAAGATTGTAGTTTTATTTGCTTTATTTCTAATTCTTGGTGCAAATGTTTATTGGGATTGTATTGATTCAACAGGAAACTTGTCAGAACTTCAACTAGCAAATATTGAAGCTTTAGCAAGTGGCGAAAGTGGAGCTTCCAATACGGGACCTAGAGAAGAAAAAAAATGTTATGGCGGCGGACATAAAATGGTGTGTCGTTCCATTAACTCCGAATCATGTACTGACTCTGATTGTTATTAACTTCTTTTTTACGCCTTTGTATTAATACTGAGCAGAATTTGGACAAGACAATTAAAGCCTTATCTAAATTATTCATTAATGATTGTGCTTGTTAAAAATGAAAAATAGAATTATACAGATATTTCTACTAGGATTATTATCAGCTTGTTCTGGGAATAAAGATTCTGTTGAAACAGTTCCTTTAAATTGTGATGTATATAAAATAACAATACCTCTTGATGAAGCTTATTATGATTCCGTCACTAGTCACATTGCAGACACTTCATTCGTTGTTCTGAACGAAGGAAACAACATCATGTTCTCTTGTGCCGACAAAATAATAGAATACAATAACAAATATTATATTCTAGACCAAAGCGCATTACGAACTGTTGTATCCTTTAAAAAGGATGGTACTCCAATATTAGTCCCATAGTAGTATCTTATCAAAAAAAGAGGGTGTGTCAGATTGAAGACACACCCTCTTTTTATTTATTGGGAAGGATTATTTATAATCCTGCCAGCTCTTGATCTGAATGTCCTTTTCGCTCATTTCGCAGAATGCTTCGATGAAGGCACTTGCCAGACGAGCATTGGTAATCAAAGGAATATTGTGGTCGATTGCTCCGCGACGAATCTTATAACCGTTAGTCAACTCACGTTTAGAATGGTTCTTCGGAATATTGACAATCAGGTCGAACTTGTGTTCGGCAATCATCTTCATTACATTATTTTCTGCATCGGGACGTTCATCAGGCCAGTAAACAGGAATAGTGTTTACTCCGTGTGCATTCAGGAAAGTAGCAGTTCCGGCAGTTGCATAAATCTCGTATCCCTTATTTGCCAACATACGGCTGGCTTCCAGCAAATCTACTTTAGACTTGGTAGCACCCGACGAGAACATAACTGATTTTGTAGGAATTTTAAATCCTACGGCGATCAGTGAATTCAGCAAGGCTTCATGGAAGTCATCACCGATACAACCTACTTCACCGGTTGAAGACATATCTACACCCAATACCGGGTCTGCCTTGTGCAGGCGTGAGAATGAGAACTGAGAAGCTTTTACACCAATCCAGTCAATGTCGAATGCCGACTTGTCCGGTTTGCTGTATGGAGCATCCAGCATGATGCGGGTGGCTGTTTCAATAAAGTTACGTTTCAATACCTTGGAAACGAACGGGAATGAACGTGAGGCACGCAGGTTACATTCAATCACTTTTACTTCATTGTTCTTAGCCAGGAACTGCATATTGAACGGACCGGAAATATTCAGTTCTTTAGCGATGCGGCGACCGATTTTCTTGATGCGGCGGGCTGTTTCGAAATAAATTTTCTGAGCCGGGAATACCAAGGTTGCATCACCCGAGTGTACACCTGCGTATTCAATATGTTCTGATATGGCATATTCCACTACCTCACCGTTTTGGGCTACAGCGTCAAATTCTATTTCTTTGGTGTCTTGCATGAACTGTGATACGACTACCGGATATTCTTTAGAAACTTCCTTGGCCATCTGCAAGAATTCTTTTAATTCGTCTTCGTTATAGCATACATTCATGGCAGCGCCCGAGAGCACGTATGAAGGACGAACCAACACCGGATAACCTACTTTGTTGACGAACTCTTCCATCTCTTCCAGGCTGGTCAATTCCTTCCAAGCCGGTTGGTCAATGCCCAGTTGGTCGAGCATAGCCGAGAATTTATGACGGTTTTCCGCACGGTCGATAGAAAGAGGTGAAGTTCCCAATACAGGTACTGACTGACGATGTAATTTCATAGCCAGGTTGTTAGGAATCTGTCCGCCTACCGATACAATGACACCACCCGGTTGTTCCAGGTCAATCACGTCAAGTACACGTTCGAATGAAAGTTCGTCAAAGTACAGACGGTCACACATGTCATAGTCGGTAGAAACCGTTTCAGGGTTATAGTTAATCATGATTGATTTGTAACCCAATTTACGTGCTGTCTGTACAGCGTTTACAGAACACCAGTCAAATTCTACAGATGAACCGATGCGGTAAGCCCCCGAGCCTAATACAACCACTGACTTTTCGTTCTTATAATAATTGACATCATAACCTGTGGTAGCGTATGTCATATACAGGTAATTGGTCAGTTCGGGATGTTCTGACGCCACTGTATTGATACGTTTCACAGCCGGAAGAATACCTAATGCTTTACGATGAGCTCGTACGGCCAGATTCTCTTTTTCCATGTTGCCATTGGATTTCAGTACGAAACGTGCAATCTGGAAGTCGGAGAACCCTAACACTTTAGCTTGGCGAAGTACATCTTCGGGCAGATCCTCAATCTTATTATAAGTGGAAAGTTTGATTTTGTAGTCAACGATATTTTTCAGTTTGCCCAAGAACCATGGGTCAATCTTGGTCAGTTCATGGATACGTTCAATGCTGTATCCTTCTTCCAATGCAGAAGCGATGGAGAAGATGCGGAGGTCTGTCGGGTTAGCCAGTTCCTCATCCAGATTCTCGAATTTAGTATGGTCGTTACCCACGAAACCGTGCATACCCTGACCGATCATACGAAGACCTTTCTGAATGATTTCCTCGAAAGAACGTCCGATAGACATGATTTCACCTACCGACTTCATGCTGGAACCGATCTGACGTGATACACCGGCAAATTTGGTCAAGTCCCAACGGGGAATTTTACAAATCAGGTAATCCAATTGGGGAGCTTCGTATGCTGAGTTAGGAGTACCCATCTCGCCAATCTGGTC
>ULKF01029133.1_pt1 | contig 19032 bp, 13 predicted proteins | sample 1951071 | NCBI WGS metagenome assembly ULKF01 (sample SAMEA4835492, study PRJEB28245) | human gut metagenome | biome: gut microbiome; material: fecal sample | place: Denmark | collected 2008
CAAGAGAATGTTTCGTCTTCGCGGCTGGGGAGCAGAATATGAATTTATTTTAACTCGTGATGGAGAAATGAAAGATATGAAGGGTTCCATCTTTCAAAATGACTACTATGATAAAAAAGTAAAAGAAATCATATTGTCTGTAAAACCGCTACCGTTTAGAGAAGGAATGAATGTCGATGAGATACACATGAGAATATATCTGGGGTTTCAACGATATGATGAAATTGACATAAATATTGGTGGTTCTTTTATAGACAATAAAGAAATTTTTTCAATAGGTATAAATACAAGCAAATAGTTAAGAATAGCTGAGAAGTATGATTATTTCAAACCGCTGAAAACAGCGGTTTTATTTTAATGTGAAAAAAATAGAAAGGAATGTAAACATGAACAAACATGCTATGGCTAACGAATACAAAATTTTATGTTCTGAGGCAAATTCAATGGTTAAAATGAAAAACGGTGCAGTAACATCAAACGGCTGGACAAAAGTTGACGGAGAATATAATCGTCGTAGTAATTTTAAAGGAGTTCTTTATGAAAAGGACGGACAATATGCACTTTGTTTTGTCGGTACAGACAGGTTCAGTGCAAAAGATTGGGGTGCAAATGCTAAAATGGCTCTGACAGGGGATAGTGAGCAAATAAGACAAGCCAGAGATTTTACAGAACAAATGCAAAAAGAGTACGGTTTAAATTCAGAAAATACTCAATCAATCGGGCATTCTGAAGGCGGGACAGAGGCAACTGTTGTTGGTATCCAATATGGATTACAAACCACAACTTTTAATGCTTATGGTGTCGGCAAAAAATATATAGAGCCCGGCAAAAATTATAATAACATTAATAATTACAGAGACCCGCATGACCCTGTTTCGAAACTACGAGAAAATGTTGGAACAACATATATTACTCCAAATTTACAAAACGAATTTATGGCAAAATCTCCATTCGGTTTTATTCCGGCACATGCAATAGATAATATGGGAGATTGTATGCAGTCTGTACCTGTTGATGAATATAAAAAATCTCATCCGTTCTTTATTAATAAAATTTCTGATGCAAATATTTCAAGACAGGATATTGCAAACATGGATCCTGATTTATTTAAAGTTTATGAAAAAGAAATTGATAATCGTATGGCAAGCAACAGTATTTATGATTTTCGTCAGGAAAATTCTCCAAATCCTTTTGGCTGGTTTGGCCGTGATGTTATTGATGAGCAAGGCGGATTTATTGGTAATGATAAATATCCTCAGTATAATAAGTATTTTTCAAATCCGAATAGTACAGGAAATAACAGCAAAAGACAAACTTCTGAAAAATCATCTCATAAGTCATCTTCAGGCAAAAGTTCAGGCAGTTCTTCAGAAGGAAAGTGGGTTACTATTAACGGAAATCACGTTTTAATTAAAGATTAGTGAGTTATAGGGGATTATGTTGTATAAATTATTAAAGGCTCAGCGGGAATTTTTAGAAATCCCGCACGATTATACATTAGATGTTGCGGTATATCAGGGAGGTTACGGCTCAGGGAAAACGTTTGCAGGTTCTCTTTTGGGGATTTTACTTGCATTAAAATTCCCGGGTGTCCGTGGATTGGTCGGGGCACAAACTTATACTCTTGTTAGAGATACGACTTTGCAAACTTATTTTGAACATTTAGAAAATTTTGGTTTTGTGGACGGCAAGGATTATGAATGGTCATCAACTCTGCAAAAACTGACTTTTAAAAACGGTTCGGAAATACTTTTCAGACATTTTGACGAGCCTAATAAGCTTAAGTCTTTAAATCTCGGGTTTGTAGAAATTGAAGAAATGTCGGATGTTCCTTATGATACTTTTAAAATGCTTTTAGGGCGTATGCGTCAGAGAGTTAAAAAAGTTTGGAAGAATTTTACCTACCGAATTTTTGGTCATACAAACCCTGAAATGCAAAGAGGCTGGATTTACAAAACATTTGTTGAAAATCCAGCACCGAACTACAGGCTTATCACTGCACCAACAACCCAAAATATTTACTTGCCCGAGGGCTTTTGTGATGAATTAAAAAAACTTTATGATGAACAATATTATAATATATTTGTTCTTGCTCAAAACGGCGAATATAATAACGGGCTTGTTATAAAGGATTTTACCGATGCAAATATCAAAGATATTTCTTACCAGCCTGATATGGATTTGCATATTTCCTGCGATTTTAACGTTGACCCTATGTGCTGGGTTTTTGCGCATAAAACAGATGATAAAGTTTTTTACTTTGATGAAATTGCAATGGAAAATACTACAACTGCAAAAGCCTGCGATGAATTTTACAGACGTTATCCGAACCATAAAGGAAAAGTAATCGTAAACGGTGATGCATCAGGCGATAACAGAAGTTGTACAAGCGAATATACGAATTATGTAATAATCAAGAAAAAACTTTTACAATTGGGCTATGATGTTGAAATTCAGATTAAAGCATTTAATCCGCCTATTAAAAACAGGATAATGGCTTTTAATTCAAAAGTTCGTTCCGCAAATGGCGAAGTTTGTCTGTTTGTTGATAAAAGATGTGAAAAACTTCTATATAATATTTACAATCTCAAATATAAAGAAGGTTCGTCAAAGATTGATATTCCGACTTATCAGCAGATAAAGCAGTCAAAAGAACTTAAATTTTTATCTCATCCAATGGATGCTGCTTCGTATCTTGTTGACTTTTACTGGCCTATAACACTTTAAAGAAAGGAAATTATGGATAAATTCATAGAATATTCTCCGATAATTATTGTAGTTTTAATGTTTTTTGTTCAGCAGAAAATATTCGTAACTCCCGAGCAGCTTGAGAAAAAACATAGAGAGATAATCGAAGAAATAGAAGAAAAATTCGTAACAATACACAGTTTTATTGATTTAAAAGATCAATTTTCCGAAGTTAAAGATAAAATTGACAAAATGTATGATTTGTTGATTGATTTGAAATAATGTTAATAAATTGTTACAAAAGACTATTTTTTATTAAAGTTCACGCATAATAATGCCGTCAATTCGAATAACGGACATGTTGTTACTAAGATAAATCGAAAGGAAAGCGTTACTAAAATGGGATTGGCGGCTTCACAAGCAAGATTTCTAGCCATAACATCAAGAAAGTTGAATTGCGAATTTCAATCAATGCAAATTGCGCAAGAAAAACTTTCTATTACCCGTGATCAGCAAAAAGCTGCAGAAGAATATCAAAATTCTTTGAATGCAACTAAACTCGTATGGGATACAGTTGATGATGATGTTTACGATTTATCTTACGATATAATGATGAAACCTTCAGCTCTTAACGAGTATGATCCGTACTTAATTACGGATTCTCAAGGTAAGATCGTTTTGTCTGAAAGTATGTTCCAGGCTGCAGTAAAAGCAGGTATCATTGATGAAAAAACAGGTGATCCTAAAGTGTCACGTTCTATGGGGAATACAGATATGAGCATCGAGGCAAATACTAAAGATGGGTCTCGTAACGCATTTTTGTATCAATTGGGTGTATATAATCAGGCAGATGCTTCAACTATAAACGCAATAATGGCTTTAGGCAAGGATGGTTACACCGATTCCGGTGTAGGCGGTGAAATTATTGATAAAACTCTTGCAAATTCATTTACCACTAATGCATTTATTAATTACTTGAAAGAAGCAACATACACAAGTGATGACGGTACGCACAAGAAAGGTGATCCTCTTTATGCAATAAACCTTAAGGATATATTCTCTACTGCAGGTCTTAATTTAACCACCACGACATCGCTGAAAAACGATAAAGATATTGCTGTTACAAAAAATGGTCAGCCTATTACCGATCCTAAAGAGTTAGAAGAGATTACACTCGGTGATATAATTGACGGTAATTATGCCATTGCAGCTAAAGTAGATGCTGGAGTTATGGAAAATAATGTTGCTACTGTTATTTTAGATGCAATGGCAGCAGCATTAGGTAAGGGCAGTTCTGGCAGTGTTAACGGCTTAAATGTTGACGATGAAGCTAATGATGCATTAAATAATGCATGGGAATTTACTAAAGCTTTATTGAATTCAACTCAAACATCTTCATCTAACGGTGCTATTATTTCATCTTCCGTAAATAATGCAATTTCGAAATCAGAAGAAGTTAATAATATTGTTCAAGGAACAAATGGTGTAACCGCTGTGAACGTAAGCAATATGCTGAAATCATATTTGACATATTTTGCTATTTCTATGGTGGGTTATGAGTATGGCGTAAGTGTTGATGCCGGTTCTTCTGCTAACAGCTCATATATAACCGATGATGTTTCATATAATTTCGTAGTCAAAAATGATAATGCAATGACAGAGCAAGATGCATTAAACGCTGATTTTTATAACATGTTGTATAACCAATTATGTATGAACGGTGCTTGTACCGATAAGATGAAAAGACAGCAGGTAACCGATCCTGATTATCTTAACAACGCATTGAAAAATGGTCAGTTATTTATCTCTTCACTAAATAACGACGGTTATTTCTACCAGGGGCATTATACTCTGAACGGTCATGTTGCGGAAGTTACTGACGACGATGCTGTCGCTCAAGCTGAGGCTGAATACAATGTTAAGAAAAGTCAGCTCAATACCAAAGAACAATCACTGGAAGTAAAGATGAAAAATATTGATACAGAGCTTTCTGCATTGACAACCGAATATGATACGGTTAAAAACTTAATAAGCAAAAACGTAGAAAAAGTATTCACAATGTTTAGTACGTAATAATAAATTTTTCCTTAAGATTAAGCAAATTTTCCTTGTCCATGCTAGTATTAAAATAAGAAGTACCGGAATGGAGAGGAAAATTTTATAATGTTAAGTTTTTTATTAAAGATGTTGGGCGATCCTAACGAAAAAAAAGTTAAAAGTATTATGGGGATAATTGACCATATAAATGCTTTAGAACCGCAGTTTGAACAGCTTACGGATGAGGAGCTGCGGGCAAAAACCGATGAATTTAAGGAAATACTTGCCAAGCGTCCCGCATCTGATGATTTTAAAACTGACAGAAAGTTAGAAAAAGAAGCTCTGGATAAAATTCTTCCAGAAGCCTTTGCAACCGTAAGAGAAGCAGGCAAGCGCGTTTTAAATATGCGTCATTTTGATGTTCAGCTTATAGGCGGCTATTTTCTCCATAACGGTCATATTGCCGAGATGAGAACAGGGGAAGGTAAAACCCTTGTCGCTACGCTTCCTGCCTACTTGAATGCATTGACAGGGAAAGGTGTTCACGTAATCACGGTTAACGACTATCTTGCAAAACGTGACAGCGAGTGGATGGGAAAAATATATAAATTCCTCGGTCTTTCTGTCGGTGTAATCCTCTCTGGCGGAAGAACTGCAGATGATTTCGCTGCTAAAAAAGCCGCCTATGACTGTGATATTACTTACGGTACAAATAATGAATTCGGCTTTGACTACTTGCGTGACAATATGGCTGCAAGCCTTGATATGCTTGTTCAAAGACCATATAATTATGCGATTATCGATGAAGTTGACAGTATTCTTATTGATGAAGCAAGAACTCCGTTAATTATAAGCGGAAGACTTGAAAAATCGGCTGAAACATACCAATTAATGGCAAAAGTCGCTCCTCAATTAGAAAAAATTAAAGATTACGAAGTTGATGAAAAAAATAAAAATATTATTTTAACCGAAGACGGCATCGACAGAGCTCAGGAAATTATAGGAGTTCAGGATTTATTTGATATAAATACACAGTATGCACATCATCTTTTGCAGGCACTGAAAGCTAAAGAATTGTTTGTAAGAGATACGGATTATGTGGTTAAAAATGATGAAGTTGTTATCGTAGACGAGTTTACGGGACGCCTTATGGAAGGCAGACGCTGGTCTGACGGACTTCATCAGGCTATCGAAGCTAAAGAAGGCGTAAAAATTCAGGATGAAACTCAAACTCTTGCAAGTATTACTTTCCAAAATCTGTTCAGATTATACCCGAAACTTTCCGGCATGACAGGTACTGCAATGACTGAAGAAGCAGAATTCGGCAAGATTTATAATCTTGAAGTTACTACAATTCCGACAAATAAACCTGATATAAGAGTTAACTATCCCGATGTAATTTATAAGACCGAACGCGCCAAATTTAATGCGGTTGTCGAAGACATTATCAGAATGCATAAAATCGGACGTCCCGTTCTTGTCGGTACAATAAGTATTGAAAAATCGGAATATGTATCTTACCTGTTAAAGCAAAAAGGAATTCCACACCATGTCTTAAATGCCAAACATCATGAAAAAGAAGCTTATATTATTGCACAGGCGGGACGTGTAGGAGCCGTTACAATTGCTACAAACATGGCAGGGCGCGGTACGGATATTCTTCTCGGCGGTAACGCGGAATTTCTTGCAAAAGAAATGCTTGATAATAAAGGAATTACTTCAGAAAGCCCGAATTATGAAGAAGAAAAAGAAAAAGCATTAAAAGAAGCCCGTGCAATTACGGAGGCTGAACACGCAAAAGTTGTTGAAGCGGGCGGTTTGCACGTTATAGGTACAGAACGACACGAATCACGCCGTATTGATAACCAGTTAAGAGGTCGTGCTGCCCGTCAGGGCGACCCCGGCTCTACGAGATTTTTCTTATCTCTTGAAGACAACTTAATGAGAATATTCGGCGGTGACAAAATTACGGCGTTAATGAATATGCTTAACGTTGAAGAAGATTTGGCTATTGAAAATACTCTTATCACTAAACAAATTCAATCAGCTCAGAAAAAAGTTGAAACATATCATTTTGACATAAGAAAATCAGTTCTTGAATACGATGATGTAATGAATATTCAACGTGAAAAATTCTATGCTCAGCGCAGAAAAGTTCTTGCAGGTAAGAATTTGTCAGAAGATATTTATTATATGATTGAAAAAGAAATAGACAGATTGCTTAGAAGTTATATTGCGCCTGATTTACACCCCGAAGAATATGTTTATGAAGATTTGCAGACAATGATAAAAGAACTTCACTCAATTATTCCGCAATTGTCAGGAGTTCAAGTTTCAGATGTTCAAAATCTCAGGTTTGAGCCTATATATGATAAATTAAAAACGCTTGCCATTAATTCATACAGACAGCACGAAGAAGAAGTTATAAATTTTTATAATCAGGTAATCTCACAATACGACCCTGACGCAATCCCGCAGGAAGCATTCAGTGAAAATAATGTAATCAGAAATTTAGAAAAAGATATATTGCTTCGTGTAGTAGATAATAAATGGATTGATCACCTTCATAATATTGATATGTTGAGAGAAGGTATAGGACTTCGTGCATACGGGCAGAAAGATCCCCTTATCGAATACAAGCGCGAAGCTTATGACCTGTTCAATAAGATGATGTATGAAATTCAGGGTGATACCGTAAAACACCTGTTTAGAACAAAATTCGGTATACAGGTAATCGGGCCTTCTGATGAAGGTATTGCGTAACTGTACCGGGTATTGAAAAATTAGTGAAAATAACCTATAATATTTATAGGTTATTTTTTTATTTATGAAAGGAGCAATTATGAAAAGATTAAACGCAAAACAGGCACATAAATTTAATAAGTTTCATAAAGCTTGTGTTGAAGTGTCTGCCTGCGGATCAGTCGGGGGGGGGGCAATTCTTCAGCTCCTAAATTAGCATTCACCCTTGCTGAAGTTTTAGTAACTTTAGGCATCATCGGTGTGGTATCCGCAATGACTGTACCGACTTTAATGCAAAATCATCAGCGTAAAACTTATGTTGTGCAGCTTCATAAGTTCTATAATGAGATGTCACAAGCTTTACTGCAATATCAAACCGATAAAAATGCCATTAATCTGAAAGAAGCAGGACTGGTTTCAAATGATGATATAGGTGAATTTATAAAAAGCTATTTTAAAGTGGTTAATGATTGCGGAGCAGATAGAACCCCTTGCATGGCAAACGAATACAAAAAAATTAGCGGGACAGCAGTTTCTACTAATTTAAACAGATATGTAACACTTGCAAGCGGTGCTTCATTAGGTTATTCCTACAAATCTGCCGCACCTGCCAACATTCTTTTTAGTCTTGATGTCGATATAAACGGTCAAAATGGTCCTAATATAGTAGGCAGAGATGTTTTTGCAGTTTATGTTTATGAGAATGGCATAATTGATGACTATGGTGCTTCCGCCCCCGTAAGTAAAGATGACAGAGAAAACAACTTTGAAAGCACATGCATAGGTACTGCTGCGGACTGGTACGGTTGTTTCGGTAAAATATTAAATGATAATTGGGAAATGACTTATTAGTTATTATTGTATATTTTTGATAAGGCGGGAAAATCTTCCCGCCTTTTTTGTATTTGTTTGAAGTACAATAATAATAGTGGAAATTTAAGAAAAGGAATATTTTATAATGTTAAGAACCGGAATTGTCGGCTTGCCGAACGTTGGAAAATCAACTTTATTTAACGCTTTAACAAGTGCAAAAAATGCACAGAGTGCGAATTATCCGTTTTGTACAATAGAGCCGAATGTGGGTGTTGTTAATGTGCCTGATGAAAGATTGGAAGTATTACAGAAACTTTGTAAATGTTCTGATATTATCCCGACAGCAATAGAATTTGTTGATATTGCAGGGCTTGTAAAAGGTGCAAGCAAAGGCGAAGGATTGGGAAACCAATTTTTGCATAATATAAGAGAAGTTGATGCAATTATTCAGGTTGTAAGATGCTTTGATGACCCGAATACAATTCACGTCGCAGGAAAAGTTAATCCTCTGGATGATATTGAAGTTATTAATACCGAACTTGCACTGGCAGATATGGCTTCAGTGGAAAAACAAATTGCCAAAGTTTCAAAAACCGCAAAATCAGGTGATAAAAATGCAGTTTTATTGCTTTCGGTTCTTGAAAAAATGCAAAAACTATTAGAGGATGCAACATTTATTAATGTAAAAGATAACTTTAACGAAGATGAAATTCCTGTTGTTAAACAGCTTAACCTGATGTCTACAAAACCTGTTATTTATGCCGCAAATGTATCCGAATTTGATTTGAAAGACGGAAATGCTTACACTGAGCAGGTTAAAGAATACGCCTCTAAACATAATGCGGAAGTTGTGCTTATTTCTGCCAAAATAGAAGAAGAACTTGCTGAACTGGGTGAAGAAGAAGCTAAAGAATATTTAAATGAACTCGGTATTGAGGACAGCGGAATAAACAGAATGATTAAATCCGTTTATAAACTTCTTAACTTAAGAACTTTTATTACTGCAGGAGAAAAAGAAGTTCACGCATGGACAATTCCTGCCGGAGCAAAAGCTCCTCAAGCCGCAGGCGTAATCCATACCGACTTTGAAAAAGGTTTTATCAGAGCTGAAATCACTCCTTATGATGAATTTGTGAAAAACGGTTCATATGCTGCTTGTAAAGAAAAAGGTGTTACACGCCTTGAAGGAAAAGATTATATAGTACAGGACGGTGATCTGGTACACTTCAGATTTTCAGTGTAATTAGCCTGACTTACTAATTTATACTTTTTAAATTTCGGCTTTTAATAATCGTATGATGATTGATGATATTGCAGCAAATTTAAAAGAATTTTTTAATACTAACAGAACTAAAGATGTAAGTTTCAGAATAAAACAGCTGAAAAATCTCAAGGATTCAATAAAGCATTACGAACCTGAAATTGTTCAGGCTTTGCGTGATGATTTACGAAAATCTGATTTTGAAATTTATACGACCGAAATCGGTTTTGTTCTTAAAGAACTTGATTATACAATTAAGTATTTGAAGAAATGGGCTAAAACAGAAAGAGTTTCAACTCCAGTTTATTTAAAACCGTCAAATGCTTATGTTGTAAAAGAACCTTACGGGGTAGCTTTAATAATTGTTCCTTTCAACTACCCCTTTCAGCTTGCTTTTGTTCCGTTAATCGGTGCTGTTGCGGCGGGCAACTGTGCAGTTGTAAAACCTTCGAAAAGGACGCCCAGATGTACTGAAGTTATTTGCAGAATAATAGCCCAGACATTTAGCGACAATTATGTAAAATGTATTTTGCCTACGGAAATGTCATCATCAGAACTTTTATCAGGCGATTTTGATTATATGTTTTTTACCGGAAGCACACAAACAGGAAAACTGGTTGCGGAAGCCGCTGCCAAAAAACTTATACCGTATACACTGGAGCTTGGCGGTAAAAGCCCGGTAATCGTAGATAAAAATGCAAACTTAGAACAGGCTGCCAGAAAAATTGCCTGGGGAAAATTTTTGAATTCAGGTCAAACCTGTATAGCACCGGACTTTGTTCTGGTGCATGAAGATGTAAAACAAGAGCTTGTTAACAATTTAATAAGCTCGATAAAGAGCTTCTATGGCGTTTTTGCACAAGAAAGCAAAGATTATGGAAGAATAATTGACACAGATGCTTTCAGGCGTTTGGAGGAGTTAATAGCTCAAGAAGCTCAAAATATTATATACGGCGGTGAAACAGATGAATGCGGGTTATATATAGAACCAACTCTTTTATCCGTTGATACTTATGATTGTCCGTCGATGCAGGAGGAAATTTTCGGACCTGTCCTTCCTATAATGACATATATAAATATTGACAGTGTTATAGATACTCTGCGTAATAAACCGAAACCTTTAGCGCTGTATGTATTTTCCAAGGATAAAGAATTTTATTGGAAAGTAATAAAAAGTCTTTCATTCGGCGGCGGTGCCGTTAATGATACAATTCAGCATACAACAAATGTAGAAATGCCGTTTGGCGGAATAGGTTATTCCGGTGTGGGGAGATATCACGGTAAATATACATTTGATGCGTTTACTCACTTAAAAAGTATTCTTGTCCGCAATCCTGAAATTGATATGAATATTATGTATCCGCCGTATTCTTTTGATACAGTGAAGAAAGTGAGAAAATTTTTCGGTTAATACAAAAGCCCGTTTTATAAAACGGGCTTTTAAGTTTATTTGCTCAGTAAGGCAAGCTTGCTGCCTGCATTATGTTTTTCTTTATTCACCTGTGAATAAGGGTTTGAAACTATGTTATATTGAGGGTTATACATAACCCTTTTCCCGGTGAAGCTAGGTTGATGGTAAAGAATTAAAGTTGCATCTTTAAACTTAATAGGAGCATTATTAGGACCTGTTATCTGATTTTGTTCATTTACACTATATATTGTTTTATCATTTTGATCAGCATTTCTGAATTGCATACCTGATCTTAAACCGCCTCTCAAGCCGACTTTTCCGCCGCGGTCGTCATTAAGGTCGATGCATTCCAGTGTTAATTCGGCTGCATCATAGTATTTATCAAAAGTATGATTTAAGCCTGCAGTATTAAATACAGATACAGTCATTGCACCGTTAGGACTTTGCCTTAGAAGCGCAGAAACTTGAGTATCACCTTCTTCTGTGTGGTCAAAGTTTTCAGGTATTTTGTTAGTATCGTCTTTGTAAACATCATATTTAAAATGAGCGTTTTGTTCTTTAAGCGCAAAAGGCGTACCATCGTTTAAAGGTTGAAGTTCAGTTTTTGAACGTAAGGCTAATGCCTTCATCATATCTTCTTTATGTCTTTTTACGAAAGGTTTGAACTCGGGGCTGTTCGGATCTGCCCATTCTTCATGGATTACGTTGCGGTTCTGCAGATAAATATTTTTAGTTTTTGTTTCGTAACCAGTTGCACCGTATTCATCACCTGCAAATAATGTCGGGTTTCCTAATAATGCAACAAGGAATTTTGTCTGTCCCAGAAGTTTTGACATTGCAGGGTCTATTATTCTTTCAAGAGTTTTATCTTTAAGTTTTTTTCTTTCATCATCGTTTAAGCGTTTACCCGGTTCAGGTTCGAGATAGCTCATTTCATCAAAAACAATATCTAATGCAATATTGTAGTCCTTAGTACCGAAGCCGTCAGCTTCAATAAGCTTATCTTTATATTTTCCGTTAGAAAGGTTTTTTAACGCTTCAACCATTTTGTCATAAACATATTTTTTTCTGTTTTCGCTCAGCCCGATTTCTTCTTTGGCTTTTCCCATACCGCTTGCAATTGCTTCGGATTTGGCAATCGCAAGATTACTTACTTTATTGTAGTTATAATTATCAATTGAATCATAATTTACATTTTCACCGTATTTAATTCCGTTGAGAATTCTGTATGCCCTTTCACGGTATGGATTTCCCTTTTCGGTTAAATCAGTGTAAACCAAATCCATATCCATTGAAAAACCATCTAACGCACGGCATTTATCATGGTTGCCGGCAAAAGTATAAGAATAAATTAATGATTCGAGAGAACCTGAATTTAAGAAGTTATCACCGCCGGCTAATTTATCAAGAATTGTTTTTCCCTGGTCATATCCTTTTTCAGGACTGTATTTCCCGTCAAAATCAAATAATTTTCCGAAAATTTTAGTTAAATCTGATGAGAAGTAATCATAATTTGCAGTAGTTGTAAATCCTGCTTCATTAAGCAGCTTTCTCATAGCTTCGGTTTTGTCTGCAAATCTGTCGCCCGATTTTTTACCGTATCCGTCAGTATAAATATCACCCAAATCAGTTACTTCTGCTGCAATATATGCATCAGGGTGTGATTCTTTTACAGCATCAGTAAATTTTGACCAAAATTCTATAACTTTATTCCATGTATATTCAAAATCAGTCTTTTTATTTCTCAGAGATTCAATATCGCCTATATCTTTAGTTGCGTCAATTCTCCAATCCAGACCTGCTTGAGTTCTGTCAACAATCATTTCTGCAAGTTTAAAGCTTTCCAAATTTGTTCCTTTTATAGATCTTAATAAAGCGCTTGCAAGTTTTTCTTTATCCGAAGGATGTATATGTTTAATACCATGTCTTAAATGATTTATAAGAGAAACAGCTTCATCTTCAGGGCAGTCTGCAATAATTCCCATACCCAATAAAGATGTGCGTTTCAATGAATTATAATCATAAGCCAGTTCGCCTGTTTCTTTATCATAGCTGAATGTTGCTTTCGGATCCACGGCTTTAATAACTGCAAATCTCGCAATTTCTGAAGTTAACAGTGGTATAACATATTTCCCGTAAGGCGTAGCATTTCCGTACTGGTCATGAAGTTTGGTATTGGCAGGGAGTTTTGATTCAACGGCTTGCAGGATTTCTTTTGCAAATGAATACATTTCTTTTGTATACATTTTATCAGTTAATTCGTAAGCATCTTTATATTCATTTCTTAAATGCATGTTTCCGTGTTGATACATTTCGTATCTCGAAACCCCGATTTGGTCGTCTTTGGTAGCTCTTTTGGAAATATAAGGAGAACCGAGTGCGGAAATAATATCATCACCCACTTCAATAGAATCAAGAGGTACATCCATTAATCCCATAACAATATGGTCATTGTATGATTCAACCGATTGTGCTCCGAATAATTCATATGAGTCATCTAATACGTTTTCCACGATATTTTGGGTAACATCTAAGTCTTTCGGGAATACTTTGCCGTTAGACTGTTCTTTAATTCGTTTATAAATTCCCTCGGCATCTAAGCTGTTGATGTTTCTCAAATGTTGTGCTGCATTTAGATTTAATATCTGGTTTGTTTTCTTTGTCCAGTACTGTGCTGATGAAACGGCATAATCCTGAACTTCCATATTTTTACGCTGCATTAAAGCTGTTTTTGATGCTCTTTCTCTCGGATCTGTAATACTTTTTAACGCCTGCGTATCTGTATGTGAGAAAACATAATTTAACTTTGCAATATCAGGATTTGCATCCCATGTATAAAAACCGCTTTCATGTTTTCCATCCAGCCCGAAGTATTCAAATTGAGTTACTGATTTTGTTCCGATACCGCTTTTAAGTTTAATACGTTTATACTCCGGCACGCTCTTATTATATTCGTTAAGCGTTTCAACATTCTTTTTATATGTTTCGGGGTTAATTCTGAAACTGTAAGGTGCAACAGTATCATTGTGGTTATTTATATCAAGGTAGTTTTTGTCGAATTTTTCATAAGCTTTAATCAAATCTCTGCTGCTCAATTTATCGGCATAAACCAGTCTGTTATCATAAATCTGAATATAAGTAGGTTTATTGGAGTCATATTCTCCTCTGTTTGGTTTAATGCTGACAGTCCCGTCTTCATTTTGGATAAACTTATAAGGAGAGTTAACAAGTCTGTGAGTAACATGTTCCGTATCTTTGCCGAATACGCCGAGACTAAGAGGGCTGTCTTTCAGACCTGTAATTCTAAACCAGTTGAAGTAAGGAGATTGTTCTCCCCATTTCAATATATGTTGGAAGTGCGTACCTTCCAGACCTTCGTTAACATATGCTCCATCAGAAACCATATTCATACCTTTGGCAAACATTTTTCTCTGGATGGCTGCATAATTGTTAATATTACCTAAACTGTGCGCCATCTGGAAGCAGTTTTTATTCCAATAAGCATGGGCTGTTAAGCTGTCATCCGTAAATAACGGAAGTGTAATAATTCTTGTAAAATTATCCAGTTCTCCGTTATCCAGTGACTTTTCAATACCGGCAAGAGAGCCGCCGATTTTATTGGCAAAGTTCTTTGATGAACTCATCAGCTTAACTATTTCATCGGGGTCTTTCATTACAACTTTGTTATTATCATCATATTTCCATATAACGTTATGGCAGTCAGGTATGATTAATTTCATAGCTCCGCCTTTAGAAACGGTTGGCTGTCTGTCAGTTATAATATTGTAAACATCATAAGCATTATGAGTTGTTATTGATTCGTTAATCACATTTCCAGGGTCAAGTACGTAAATAGGAGGTGCGCTGTGATTGTTTTTCGGATAAAGTTTGTAATGATATGCAAACGGCTCGTCCGGTGCAATATCGAAATCTCCGGATAAATCTACTTTTGTTGCTTTTCCGCTTTCAAGTTTAATACCGCGTTCTTTATTTTCAGAATCATCATTCATTGTGTCAATTTTTTCAAGAATGCCTGTTGTGTAATAGTTTTTGTTATCATCCTGTTCAACGGAATATAGTTCAAGAAAACAGTCATATTTACTGTCGTCAAAAACATAGTTAAACTCGTATTCTTTGTCTCCGTATTGCGATTTTACCGGCTTGTAGCCTTCAAACTTAATGTTATTTTTTACATTCGGTTGATTTAAATTTAAACTGACTTTCACGCGAAAACTCCTTACTACTAAAGTTATAACTCAAGTAAAGAAAAATTTTTGACATAATATATTATATTATTAAGAAATTTTTACAATAAAAGATTTAAAATATATTTCTTGTTATAATTCAGCTTGAAAAGGAGAAAATTAAATGCAGATTATGGATATGAAATGTGATATTAAAGATATAAATCTGGCAGATCAGGGGAAAAATCAAATTGAATGGGCGTTTAAAGATATGCCTGTTTTGAAACAAATTCAGGAAAGATTTATAAAGGAACAGCCGTTTAAAGGTTTGAAACTTTCTGCCTGTGTTCACGTAACAAAAGAAACAGCGGCATTATGTGTTGTAATGAAATCAGGCGGTGCAGATGCAATTCTTGTTGCATCAAATCCTCTTTCAACCCAGGATGATGTTGCGGCTGCTCTTGTAAAACACTACGGAATTCCTACATTTGCCGTTGCAGGAGAAAGTGTAGAACAATATAAAGCACATATTAAAGAAGCTTTAAATCATAATCCCGATATTATTATTGATGACGGATGCGATATCGTTTCAACAATACATGCGGAACGTCCAGAGCTTGCTTCAAAAATTATCGGTTCAACAGAAGAAACTACAACCGGTATTATAAGACTTCAGGCTCTTGAAGCTCAGGGTGAATTAAAATTCCCTGCCGTAGGGGTTAATACAAGTTTGACTAAACACCTTTATGATAACCGTTATGGTACCGGACAAAGCTCGATGGACGGAATTATAAGAGGTGCAAATATTCTTATTGCCGGTAAAACAGTTGTCGTATCGGGTTACGGCTGGTGCGGCAGAGGCTGTGCGCTTCGCGCAAAAGCTCTCGGAGCAAACGTTATTGTTTGTGAAGTTGATCCTTTGAAAGCTCTTGAAGCGGCTATGGAAGGATACAGAGTTATGCCGATTGCCGAAGCTGCAAAAGAAGGAGATGTATTCTTAACTGTTACGGGCGATAAACATGTTGTGGATGTTCATCATATTCTTGAAATGAAAGACGGTGCATTCCTTGCAAATTCAGGTCACTTTGACTGGGAAGTTAATGTTGCAGGGCTGAAAAAGCATGCCGTTGAAATCCGTGAAATCAGACCGAACCTTGAAGAATACAAGCTTGATAACGGAAAATCTGTATACGTGTTTGCTCAGGGCAGACTGGTAAACCTCGTAAACGCCGAGGGACACCCCGCAAGCGTTATGGATATGAGTTTTGCTAATCAGGCTTTAGGTATTGAATTTCTTGTTAAAAACAAAGGCAGACTTGAAAATAAACTATATACGCTTCCGCATGAAGTTGATGTTAAAATTGCGGAATTGAAACTAAAATCAATGGGAATTGAAATAGATACATTAACCCCCGAGCAGGAAGAATATCTCCACAGTTGGAAGATTGACTAATTTCTAAAATATATATGAAAGAAGTACCGTTGAGATTAACTTAACGGTATTTCTTATTCCGATTTTGTTTCTTTCTTCCCACAAAAATTTGATTGTTTCAGGGCGTATTTTCAAATTGTTTTGTATATTAACCTTTGTAATATAATCGCTGTGCAGTCTTTTATCCCCCGTTACAAGAGAGCAGTTTCCCGCGTTATTTTTGTGGCGTCTGTAACCGATTAGAGGTTTAAAGATTATTGCAGAACCGCCGATTAAATTTGCAAAATTAAACAAAAACTTGTCGGGACAAATTTTCCACTTATGCGTATTTTTGTAATTACAAATAAGTTCAATTGATGCTTTTCTAAACATTGCAGAACTGTTTGGAGACCAGTACCAGCCGCCGAAACGCTTATGCTTTAATAATTTAAAATTAATTTTTTCAGAAGCAAATAAGCTGTCGAGATTATCACAATGGGGGCAGGCATTTGAATTCAATGTATGAACTTCATCATTTTCGCCTATTTCAACAATTTGGCATGACGTAAAGGCCGCAGATGTTTCCATATGAACCCTTATATGACTTTGAGCGTATTCGGGGAGTAAAATATCATCACTGTCAATGAAACTTATAAATTGTCCCTTCGCATTTTCAAGCCCTCTAATCATTGAGGCAAGCTGTCCCTGATTTGTTTCATTTTTAATAAGAGTAATTTTCAAATCCTGATTATCAGAAATAAAATCTTCGATTATTTCGCATGAATTGTCGCTTGAGCAGTCATCGACAACTATAATCTCAAAATTTTTGTATGTTTGAGCCTTAATACTCTCGAGCGTTTTTAAAATATATTTTTCGTAATTATAAGAGGTTACAACAAATGTAACAAGCGGAAGCTTAAGCATTTTTGTTTTCCTTTTCAGCTAAAAGTCTTTCCATTTTTTTGTTATGCATAACGGAAGAAATAAAAGCAAGAACAATAAATCCTAAACCTATTCCGCCTGTTACTGCTTCGGGAATTTCTTTTACCGTGGAAACAAGCATTAAACAGGCTAAAGCTCCGATTGCCCAGTGAGCACCATGTTCAAGATATAAAAATTGTTTTAAAGTCTTTTTTTCAACGAGCATAATTGTTAAAGAACGTACAAACATTGCACCGATGGCAAGTCCTATTGAAATAATTATAATGTCCTTGCTTAACGCAAATGCGCCGAGTACTCCGTCTAAAGAGAATGATGCATCTATTAATTCCAAATAAAGAAAGCTTATCAACCCTGTGCAGCCTGCATTTTTTGCCGCACAGCTTGCAAGCCGCATTTCTTCATGTTTTTCAAGGTAATGAGTAAATCCGTCAATTGCAAGATATGTAATTATACCAGAAATTCCCGCAATCATAACATGAAGTTTTTGCTCGGCGGGAACAAAGTTTTGTGTGGCAAGAAGCATTAAAAGTGAAATAATAATTTCAATTCCTTTTATATGATCAAAATGCGATAACCAGTATTCAACAGGTCTTATCCAGTGAACCTCTTTTTTGTGATCGAAAAAGTAGTTTAAGAAAAGCATAATCAAAAACATTCCGCCGAAAGTTACAATCGGAGCGTGTGTCTGATGAAGATAATATGCGTATTTATCGGCATTTGTCAGAGCAATGTTTGCGACTTCAATCATTTTTAATTTTGCAAAAATTGAAACAACCAAAATCGGGAATAGAAAACGCATACCGAAAACAGCTATAATAATTCCCCACGTCAAAAATCTGTGGCGCCATTTATGGCTCATCTTTTCAAGTTTCATTGCGTTAACAACGGCATTATCAAATGACAGACTTACCTCTAATATGCCGAGAACTATTGCAATAAAAACGCAGGTAAGCCCTGTTCCGTTATGAACATGCTCTCCCCAGAAATATGCACCTATAAGTCCCGCTATAGTAACTATATATGAACCTAAAAAATACTCTAACATTGTTTTCTCCTTATTTAACAGCTTAATTATACTTAAAAACTCAATATGTGCAATCATTCAATATTTGTATTACTTGAAATTTTAAGAGAAATCTTTTATAATAAATATGTTAGTTATATAAAGGAGCTAGTTATATGAAGAAGATTATTAATCGCATGTTTTGCGGGGGGGGGGCAGCCTAAAAGCTCCTGTATCAAGGCTTTTAGCTTATACATTAGCAGAAATAATTGTAGTAATGTTAATTATTGCAGTTATTGTTGCTGTTACAATCGGTATAACGAAAGCCAAATTTGATAACATAGTATCTTATACTTATTACAACGCCTATTCTTCTTTACGTAAGATTTCAACGGAAATGTTGGCTGACTGGGACCCACAAGATCCGGAATATAAACAAGCTTTAAATCCTGAAGAAAATTTCAGTATTAAATTAAAGTTGGCAAATATAAAGAATAATTTTCTTGTATATTTTCGTAACTTGTGGTCACAGTCGGTTAT
>ULKF01027294.1_pt1 | contig 18083 bp, 20 predicted proteins | sample 1951071 | NCBI WGS metagenome assembly ULKF01 (sample SAMEA4835492, study PRJEB28245) | human gut metagenome | biome: gut microbiome; material: fecal sample | place: Denmark | collected 2008
CCTCTTCGGTTTTCTGCGCCTCGGGGCCCGTGTTCAGTTTTTCATCTGCCATTCACTAACCTCCTTTTCGTGAAAGTTGCACAATTTTGAGGATTAAATTTCTGTAATTATTTTTCTGCCTCCTTCCGGTCTATCCACGCAAAAAAGCCGCCCGATTTGAACGCCGGACGGCTTTTTGTGTAATGTGATAGATCAAATATTATTTTTTTCGGATTGCAGGCCCCGAAAAGCCTTGTATTTACAGTGTTCCTAATAAGAAACAATCATATGTAAAGAACTATTCAAAAGTTGTTATATTAAATACTTTTTCGCTAATTAATGGTAAAGGACAAGATGCAATTAAAAATTATAAAAAGCAAGCAAAAAATAATAATGACTTAAATAGGAAAATTATAAATTTTTATGTGAGAAATTATTCTACTGACTTAATGATTGCTTGGGGTACGCAAATTCAAACATCAGATAAAAAATATTATCTTGAACAAATTAAAAACATACAACAAAACGAAAATAAAAATATTAATCTTATTGCATATGCGTGGAATAAAAAAGCAAATTGTCCATATCATCCAAGTCAACAAGTTGATAATAGCAAAAAGAATATTGATATAGATGGTGATGGAAGAGTGTTATCTTCTTTTTTGGAAAAGAATAAAAACTTTAAACTCTTAAAAGTTAACAATAATTTTGAATTGGAATTTACAGGTAAATATTTATAACTTGATGTTTCCGCAAAACGAGTTAAAATGTGTGTACCCCAATGCTTACTCAAACTAATTTTAAGGAGTTTTTATGCGCAAAGAATTAAGAAAGCAGATTGAACTGCTTGAACAAAAAATGTCCAAATCTCCAAACAATGGAGGTAGTAGATTTTTGTATAAGCGAGAGAAAATGATAAGATTTCAACTTTTAATAAGGAACTTACCTCAAAAGCAACTGGCAAAACATTTGAAAATAACTGAAAGCTATCTTTCAAAATTAATCACAGGAGAAAGATACAGCCAAGAGTTTGAAATTTTTATTACTAAACATCTTGAAATAAATTATTGTTTTATGTAATTCTAATTTTTATCTGTAACTTCCGACCTTTCTGCCGTATTTGTCGTATTCGGTAATTTTACCAGATGAGTCTTTTTTGAATGTTCCTACTTTTTGACCGTACTTATCGTATTTTGTAGTTACGCCATTAGAATTTGTTTTGTAGCTACCGGTTTTTTGACCATATTTATCGTAGGAATTATACCCTGAAGATGTCTTTTTGTAGCTTCCTATCTTTTGACCATATTTGTCATACTTGTTGTATCCACTGGTTGTCTTTTTGCATGAGCCAGTTTTAGAACCATACTTGTCATAAGAATTGTAGCCTGAAGTTGTTTGCTTGTATGAACCAGTCTTTTGTCCATATCTATCATAAGAAGTAACGGCAAATGCGATATTTGTAAAAAATCACATTAATAATACAATTAAAAATTTTTTCATATACAACTCCATTTTGTTATATTAGGATTTTTTTAACCAAATTAGAATATTTAGATTCAGATATTTTTTTATTCTTTCGTTTTCTGTTGCTAAGTATATCGTTTTATCGTTAATATATTCTGGTGATAATTTAGGTTCTTGTTTTCCGTTGGGATTTTCCTGCATCGTAACATACTTGTTTTTTAAGTTTGGAAATATTTTAAAGTCTTCATTTGATGAGTTCTTTTCAGAACCATGGTGAGGAATTTGCAAAATTTGAACATTATTCAAAACTGAGTCATAGTGAGTCTGGAATTTTTCAAATGCTTCTTTATGTTTGAAACTAAAATCACCTGTATGCATCCAACCACAAATATTACAATAATCTAAAGGTCCTGAATATAAACATAATGATGACAGATTTAGTTTATATTTTAATTCCTTTTTTAGCCGACTATTTATATTATCAAAATTAATGCTATCTATGCTATTATAGCCAATCTCCTTAATTTCTTTTTTTAATTCATTTGATATGTTAAAACGTTTATAAAATGCTTTTAATCCCCATAAACCAGCTAATGTGTTAAATGTATAAATTTCACTATGATTAAAAACTTTAATACCTAAACTATTAATTGCTGTTTTTGGTATTGAACAACATTTAAAAGAGTTGGGAGAAAAATCTTTATTTTCAGGAGCAATACCCCTTGAATTATCTTGTTCGTCTGTTAAGTATATAATATCAAAATAACCGCCAAAATAGGATTCTGGATCTGTTAAAATACCAGTGTATCTTTTATATAAAATATCTAACCCTATAATTAAATTCTTTTCAACTGCATCCATATAAGGCATTACAAGAACAGGTGTAGAATGTAGATTGAATTTACATTTTTCTAATTTTTGTTTTAAAATTTTTAACCCACTAATATGGTCATTATGCACATGAGATATAAAAATATAAATATGGGTTAATGGTGAAATTTCATTTGTAATCTTTAAAATATTTATTAAATTGTTTATAGAGGTTTCTAAATATGTTCTTTTTATATTTCCACAATCATATATATAGGCAAAAGTTTTTGTTTCTAGCTTGTTTAATTCTTGATATTTAATCAAACCTAAGAACAACCCTCCTTGTCCTACTGGAAAGATTATATTCTCTACTGGAAAACTTAACTCATCAATAAGCAAAATAACAACCTCCTATTATACAAACATTTGTTGGAGTAAGCCTTTTTTGAGCTGTTGCCAGTCGGAAAGTAGTGCTTTTTTCTCTTCAATAAGCTCATCCATTTTAGATAATACTTTTGCTATCTTTTCTTGCTCTTCTAGACAAGGAACAAAGAATTTTGTAGATGCAACTAATTCTTTATTTAAATTAATTACAACACCACCTGCAGCTAATTTTTTGTATTGTGATTTAGCTAAATCCGAATCTAGGATATAACAAAGGAAATTTGTATTAAATGCCTTCTTATAATTTCTAATTACTAACCAACCGTCATGAATACATCCGTCTACATTTAATATGTAAGGTCTTCCAAAGCTCATAGAATTTGATAGAAGCAAATCCCCTTTTGTGACAAATCTAGATTTATTTTTACCTTCTGGCTTTATCTTTTCTTTTGTAGCATTAATGACGTTTGAATCTTTTGATACATCACCTATTTTAATCCAATTAATACCATTTATATCATCCGTTAAATAATTTTCTATTGGTCGAGGAGAACCTCCTCGTTGAATATCTGATACATCACCTAACTTCTTTTCTTTCCAATCCGAGTAGGGGTTGTTGTTGGCGTCTTTGAAGCGGATTTGTTGAGAAAAGATTTTTTGCATAAGTCCTTTCTTTTGTTCTTCAAGGTCTTTAACCTCACTCTCACACTCATTAATCAACTCATCTACCTTGCTCAAAAATCCCGTAATCTTCTCCTGTTCCTCAATATTTGGAACCGCAACTTTAACTGAGCGTACAAGTTCGCTATTTAAATTTATAACAACACCGCCTGCCGCAAGTTTTTTATATTGATTTTTTACATTAGTAGTATCTAATAAATAACATAAATATTGTTTGTTAAATGTTTCATATGGGTCTTTAATGAGTAACCATCCATCATGAATACATCCGTCTACATTCAGAATATAAGGTCTTCCAAAGCTCATTGAATTTGATAATATTAAATCACCCTTTTTTACAAATCTAGATTTTTTAGCACCTTCTGCTGTTATTTTTTCTTTTACATTATTTATAATATTTGTGTTAGGTGATACATCACCTATTTTAATCCAATTAATTCCATCTTTACTAGTAGTTATAAACGCATCAATTGGTCTCGGCGAAGCACCACGACAAATTTTTAGTTTTTCACCTATTTTAATGTTTTCCCATTTGGGATAAGCATTTCCATTTTTATCTTTAAATCTTAATCTAGGTTTATTGTTCAATTGTTGGCACTCCTTCAAATGCTTTTTGCACATATTTACTTAATCTTGGCAATTTATCGACATCAAGTATGTATTTTTCTAGTTGATTATTTAGACAAAATTCATTGAAACGGTTTACAAGCCAATGAACTTTTTGATTAATTTTGCAGGTATTATTTTCAGGAAGTTTTGTCCATAAAATTTGCCTAATATGTTTAATTTCATCTTCTTTATATTTTTTAGCTATACTATAATGACATTCAAAAGGATTTATATATTTCACATCATCAGTATCTTTGACTATAAATTTATCTAAATACATTGACCTAAAATGCTCAATACAGCTATCATCAATTATTATTCTTGGATATATTGCTACTTCATTTTCTAAGTTATAAGCTCTAGTTAGTGCTTTGCCATATATAAAATTGTCATCAATATAAAAATCTCCAATAACTACACTCCCACGAATTAATAGAGAATATTTTAATGCTAATACTTGTATAAGAGCAGCTATTTCAATTATTACAGTTCTTTTTATTGCTTCTTGCGAGTCTATGATATTACCTTCTTGTTTTATTGCAATTACAATATTATCTGAAAATATTCGAACTTTGATTCCCGTTCTATAGATATCTTCATAAATTCCACTGATAATATTGAGAGCATCTTTATATAAATTGTTTATGTAATTCAAATATAATTCACTATCTTTAGAATCAATATTCTTTTTCATTGCTAATATATCAGTGTAGAACAGATAGTATTTGTCTGTATGAATTCTATTATCCTTGAACATATTATCTTTAAATTCTTGTAAGGTTTGAGCCATTTTACACCCCCAATTCGTCCAAGTTTTGTGTATCAACACTATCAACCTCGAAACTTTCTTTGGTAATTTGTTTCATAATGAAAGTATCAAGTTTTTGTGCTAAATCATCAAAGTTATTAATTGCACCAGAATTCATTAATAGAATCGATTTATAGAACAATTCCCTAATAATTGGTTCAACATAATCATTCACAAAATAGAATAACAATTCTGTTTCATCTTCCCTATCAGAATTTATAAGTTTTTTTAGCCTTTTAATGATATCTTTTCCATCTTTATTTTTCATAATATGCCCATTATGAACTATTTGGCTACGAGCTGCATAAAACAATTTTAATATTTTACTTACATCTTTTCCTAGGAATGCACTTGCTCTTAAATACAATCGATAGCTTAATTCATCTGTTTGTCCAGCTAATAATGTACTTTCTAAGAATATTGCAAGTTGAATAATTCTTTCATGAGGCAAAAGTGAATCATAATACTTGTTGAAATATATGACAGGCACAGCGCAACTATCTTTAGGCAATGTTTGTAATATCTTAAATAAATTTGTTGCTTGCTCTATTTTATCAGATGTGAGGTTGTATAATTCTTCAACAACCAAGGCATTTTTATTGGTCCTATGTGAACATTCCATATTTAATAATTGAGAAGATACTTCAAATTGAACACAAGCAGAACATCCTTCAGCAAAACAATAACCGTTGTAAATTTGACAACGTCCTTCACTAATAAGTCTTAATGCAAGAACCATGTCGCACACATTTTGTTTTATTTCATGGACTTTTTTGTCATATTCTTTATCATCTTTGATTACAAATTCTGTATACAGGACATATTTTGCATAGGGATAAAATATTAATTTATCAGGATGTCTTTCAGAAATATCTTGAAATAACAGTCTCGCAAAACGATTTTCTTGAAAAAGCAATAGTCCACATTTAGAATTAATATCTTCACGTTTAATAATTTGATAAGATTTAAAGATAGTTATATCTATGAGTTCTTCAGCAACCTCAATATTATACAAAGGAACAAATACATGATATTTTAAGGGTCTGTTAAATGTCATTGATTTGCTCCTCTATATTCTGTATCGTATTTTTTTTGTTCTATTTCTGCATTAGCATTGGCTTTTTCAAAGAGCGCACTAAATTTTTGAATGACTTTATACTGCCTTCCATTAATGAGTAAATTTTCTTGACATTTAACAGGCAGAAAAAATATCACAATATAAGATAAGATACTTCCAATAAAGTTATACAGATTAATAAAATTTAATTGTTCGACTCTCAAATAGCTTGATAAAATCTCTTCTATATTTTGTAAATAATACAATGTTATTAATATTCTAATGTAAATTTCTTTTTGTTGCTTTTTTACATCTAGCGGAATTTCATAGAATTTAATAATAGCATTATAAACCTCACTAAGCCTTTTTTCGTCAAATTCTGAAATTAAAAATTTGTACTTGTAAAAATCTTCATAGAAACTATTTAAAATATTCTCAACTTGTTTTAATTTTTCACTTAAATCAAGATTTTGATTGTTAATTGTATTGATTTTTTTTATTTGTTCTAATACTGGACGATACAAGTGTTCATATCGTTCTTCAAATAATCTATGCCTTTTATTAACCTCGGCAATTTTACATTGATTATAGGCAATAAATACACCTAATATTGCTATCGTAGGAGTCAATAATGCAGAAAATACCTCTATCCATGACTTATGAATAGAATTATCTCCCATTGATATAACTAAATTAGCAATATCTAAATTCATCCTACACCCCCAACTCATCCAAGTAGGCTTGGACTTCTTGTTCCAGTTTTTGGATATTGGTTTTGTGGGTTTTAATACTTTCCTTTACGGCTTGTAAATCAACTTCGGGCTCAGGTTCAAAAGTATCTACATAGCGAGGAATGTTCAAGTTGTAGTCGTTTTCTTCTATTTCTTCCATAGTTGCAATATGGCAGAATTTTTCAATTTCCTTGCGTTCAGCGTATGCCGAAACTATTCTTTCAATATCTTCATCAGATATAGAGTTTTGGTTTTTGCCTTGAACATAGTATTTTGAAGCGTCTATGAAACAAATATTTCCACTGTTGCCGTTTCTTTCTCTTTTTAGGATTAAACAACAAACAGGGATTGAAGTTCCTTGAAAACAGTTTGCAGGCAAACCAATTACAGCATCCAAGTAATTCATATTTTTAACAATATGTTTTCTTATTGTTTCTTCTGCATTACCTCTAAATAATACGCCATGAGGTAATAGAACAGCTATCCTTCCATCTTCTGCCATATGATAAATCATATGCTGCACAAAGGCAAAATCAGCTGTGGATTTTGGTGCAAGTTTTCCATAAACAGAAAATCTATCGTCATCTAAAAACTTAGGGTTTGCAGACCAAGAAGTTGAATAAGGCGGGTTTGCGACTTGGACTGTATATTGTCTATCTTCGTTTTGGTCTTTTTCAAGAGTATCAACATTTAGAATTTCAAATTTCTTGTAGTCTATACCATGGAGCAACATATTCATCCTTGCAAGGTTGTAGGTAGTGCTTGTAAGCTCTTGACCGAAGTATTGACCTACTTTGCAGTATTTACCGACTTGTAAAAGCAAACCGCCTGAACCGCAAGCACAATCTGAAACAGTTTTTGCTTCTGTTAAGCCAACAGTTGCAAGCCTTGCAACAAGTTTTGACATATTAACAGGAGTATAGAATTCTCCGCCTTTTTTGCCTGCCGTTTGTGCAAACATGCCGATAAGATACTCATAAGCATCGCCAAGAACATCAAGCTCCATATTTTCAAGGTGAAAATCTATTGTATTAATGGTGTTTAGGATTTTAGCTATAAGTTTAGATTTTTCGCTTACCATTTTGCCAAGCTTTGAAGATTTTAAGTCCATATCTTCCCAAAGACCGTCAAAGTCTTGTTCGGATTCTTGTCCGATTGTTGATTCTGTAATTGATGAAATTGCTTTTTCAAGGTAATCTATACCAAATTCACCCTTTGCAATCATTTTAATTAAATTTGAAAACAGATACTTAGGTTCTATTATATATCCAAGGTGGTCTAAGCAGTCTTCGCTCAAGGCTTCTTTATAATCATCTTTTTCCCAAGCCTCTTCATAAGTGATATTATCGTGTTTTAGAAGTTCATTGATATAATTTTGAGTTCTTTCTGATAAGTAGCGATAGAAGATTAAACCCAAAATGTAGTTTTTGAACTCATAAGCCTCCATGTTGCCACGAAGCTCGTTTGCCATTTCCCAAAGCTTTGTATGCAGTTCAGATTTTTGTTCCTTTTGTATTTGTACTGTACTCATCGCTACTCCTATTGATACTTAGTAACATTATTTATGATAAATTCCATAATCTTTTCAACTAAGGATTTTTTCTTAAAGTATGGAATATCGCTTGTAATTCCTTCTCTGATTTTGTCTTTGTCTAAAATTTCCGTGAATTCATAATCGTTTATGGAATTCTTTATGAAATCAGGCTCAAGTTTGTTTTCAAAAGCAAAATCTTCAATTTCTTTATTTCTTTGAGCTGTTTCAAAGTTTGAATATTCTTCATCTACTGAATCATTCGCAGACATTTTGGGAACAACTTCACCTATGAATTGTTTAATTAAATCAACTTTTCTTCTTAATTCTGGATTGTCGCTTCTATCAAGCTCTTTATAGATATTATTAATGTCTTTCTCTTTTTGTTCATAGTTAGTAAAGTCTATATTTCTTAAAAGGTTCATAATGTATGCGACATTAATTTTATCAGTCTGAATGATTTCAATAGAAAAATCTATATCATTAAGTATTGAAACCTTTTCAGCTTGTTTTACTTTTCTTATATTGTCATTTATTGTTAAGTATTTGCTTTTATAATCTTCATAGCTTTGTTGTGTCATTGTAAGTTCTAAATCTTCCCAACTAAATTCAACAAAGGTTTTTAGGATTAAAAGAATCTTTGACAATTCTCTAAAAGCTATGACAAATTTTGCTTGGTCGTTTTCATCCATCAAACCATCCACAGCTTGAGGAGTTGATGCCAGTTTGTAAAGTTCAGCTGCATATTGTTCAAATTGGTCTTTATAATAGTCATAATCTTTAACTAAGACTTCTTCTGCTTTATCTGTTTGGCTGAATAGTTTTAGGGCATCATCTGTTTTCTTTTTAAGGTTTCTATAACAAACAATGTTGCCAAAAGGTTTTGTTTCTTTTTCAACTCTGTTTGTCCTTGAAAATGCTTGCAATAAGTTATGCCAATCCAAGTTTTTATCAACATATAAGGTATTCAAAGGTCTTGAATCAAAACCTGTAAGATACATGTTTACAACTAACAGAATATCGATTTGAGGATTTTTCTTTTGCTTTAATCTGTTTGAAATATCTTTGTTATAAGCACTAAAAGTATTAGTATCGAAGTTTGTTTCAAACATTTCATTATAATCTTTGATAATTCTTTCTAAACTATCTCTTGAATGTTCTTCCTTATTGGATAAATCCTCGTTACTTCCGTAAGAATAGACAGCTGCAATATTGTAATTATGCTTGCCTTCATCTTTTAACTTTTTAAAAGTGTCATAATATTTTATCAGCTGAGGAATTGATGAAACCGCAAAAATTGAGGTATATTTACCGTTTCTTGTCTTTAGCGAGTGGTGATTAATGATATGATTTGCAATCATATTAATTCTTTCATCAGCCATAAAGACTTCTTCTCTATCAATATCTTCTACCCTTGTTTCATCATTTTCGTCATATTCTCCTTCATAAGTTTGGATGTATTCAATCGAAAATCCTAAAACATTATGGTCGTGGATAGCGTTTTTAATTAAGTAAGCATGAAGAAGTTTTTGGAACATATCGGCAGTTGTTCTGCCGTCTTGAGATTTATTCTCTACAAAACGAGGTGTTCCTGTAAAACCAAAATATTGAGCATTTACAAAATGTCGCTTTATTTGGTTGTGCATTTCGCCAAATTGTGAACGATGACACTCATCAATAATGAAAATAACTTTGTCATTTTTGTATTTATTCATTACCTCTAAATATTTAGGAGTATTTAGAGCTTTTGCCATTTTTTGAATAGTTGTTACTATAAGTTTTTTATTTGGGTCTTTTACCTGTTTTACAAGGACTTTTGTATCATCCGTATTATCAACGCAGTCTTTTTCAAACTTATTAAATTCTTCAATCGTTTGAGTATCAAGGTCTTTTCTGTCTATTAGAAAGAAAACTTTTGCTATGCTTGGTTCGTTCTTTAACAAGTTTGCACATTTCCAGCTTGTTAATGTTTTTCCTGAACCTGTCGTATGCCAAATATAGCCATTAGAATTGGTGTTTAGAGCTTGTCTTATAAGAGCTTCCGTTGCATAAACCTGATAAGGTCGCATTACAATTAGGCATTTATCAGTATCATTGATAACCATGTATTTAGTTATCATTTTTAACAGGCGATTTTTCTCCAAGAATTCAGACGAGAAATTTTCAAGTATGTTAATACGCTCATTGTCTTCTCTTGTCCAATAAAAAGTCAAAGACTTCATTATTCTAGGCTCATTAGTATTGGCGAAATATCTTGTCTCAACACCATTAGAAACTATAAAAATCTGAATATATTTAAAAAGCTCTTTAAAAGAGTGTTGTCGATATCTGTCTATTTGATTTATAGCTTGGTTAATATCTACCCCACGCCTTTTAAGTTCAATTTGAACAAGAGGTAAACCGTTTATCAAGATAGTAACATCATATCTATTAACATATTTACCCTGTACAGTTACTTGGTTTGTTACTTGGTAAACATTATTTTCAGGGTTTTCATTAAGGAAATTTATGTATACTTGCTTGCCATTGTCTCTATCTAAGATAAATTGGTCTCTGAGTTGTTTTGCTGATTGATAAACTGTTTTACCGTTAAGATAAATAAGAATTCTTTCAAACTCTTTATCGGATAAATCAACACCCTCTAGGATGCTTTTATTAATGTAATTAAGCTGTACTCTAAAATTATTTTCAAGAGCCTTGTAATCCTCAAGTTTTATATAGCTATACCCCTGAGAAGACAACTTGTTTATTAATTGCTTCTCTAACTCTGCTTCACTTTGATAAGACATTTCGCACACTCCCTAATTCCTCTTTATATTAGCATAAAAACCAGAACTGTTAGTAGTTTAATACTTGAAAATTAACAAACTTCGAGTGATGAATACGACACTTGAAAAAGGAGGTCGTATGAGTAAAAGCAAGAAATACAAGATTAAACAAAAAGATTTTAGGAAGTTAGAAAAATTAGCTGAGCGGATTTATAATACAGTTGTTGTAATTGATTATTTTTGCAGGACACAACAAGAAATTGAAGAGCTATATAATCTTGCCCCAATCGTAGAAAATTTAAGGCGAGATACTGATACTGTAAACGATTATTTTATAAATTATCCTGACAATAATAATTTTTAAATGGTGTTTAACTCCTATTTTAATACCGTTCAAAAAGTGTTCGAAAATGGATTGTGTCTGAATGATACGTTTTATCTGGCTTTGCTTGATATTCAATGTGTTTAGAGTGATTAATGTCATTGCTATAAATGAATATAAAGGCTAGCAATGATTGAATTAGGCAAAAAATACAGACTTAAAAAGATCAAAGGTTTTAAGAGCTCTGATAATGAGTATTACAAAGTAATTGGATTCTACAACTTCGATACTGTAATTTGTGAAAACACCTACGGAGAAAGATTTGTATTTATGAAAGAGTTTTTAATAGACCCACAAAAACCTGATGAAATCTATTCAGATTTGATATTTGAAAGGAAAGAATGATGACAGAAAAAGATTATCACTTATACGGAACAAAGGTTTTGAATTTAAAAACTCAAGATATCGGCTTGCTGATTTGTATTTGGAAAAACAAGTTTGCAGATGCAGAGATAGATTACGCAACTTGCGTTGATAAGCAAGGCAAAAGGTACAATATAGAGCTTGATAGTATAAGAGGGTTTGAAGATGATTTTGAAAAATAAGCTGACAAGAGAAACCTTAGAAATAACTTATCCAGAATTTAGAAAAAAATTTGTAAAAGAAATCCAAACTGCTTTTGAAAGTTATCGCAGAACACAATTAAATAAATATTTTTACAATTTTAAAGATGATAACTCAATGGAATACAATTTCTACTTCCAATTACAATGGAACTTCAATCATTTTGGAAATTCGAATTGGTATATTGAAAAAATGTAATTTTTGAACATTTATTAAACAGTTGTTAAACGGTATTTAAATACCGTTTAAATTAAAATTTTATTTAAGAAAAGTTGCTTAAATATTTTCTAATTGAGAACTTAGAACATTTTTCATGATTCCACAAAGAAAAATTATCCCGTTTTTTTCATTTATAATGTCTTTTAAATAAATCTTGTTATCTTTGTATTCTTGTGGAAAATTTATATCAACATATATTATTTTCTTCTTATTAGGTATCCACATTCTATATTTTACTTCCGATTTTCCTACATATTTCTTTAAGAACTTATTTATAAAGCCATCTTCTTTAGACCACGTTATAAGTTCATAGTCTACCCACACTTCATTCCAAGATTTAAAAACAGGGAAATGAGCAAATATATTGCGAATAAATTTAAATAATTCACTAGATATTTCTGCTTCCATTGGTGGTCTTTCCTCTTTTATATATTTTATAAAATGATTTATTGGCTCGTATGTTAATAATTCTGAATAAATATTAACAATATTGATTATATAGAAAAAACGTGTTTCTTCTGAAATATTAAAAAAATCATCATTCATAATCACTTCATAAATGTCAAAAAATCTTGCATATGCAAGATTTAAAAATTTTAATTCTGCTTTGTTTGGTTTTATTTCATTCATAAGAAAATTATAACCAAAAAAGAGCAAAAAAATACAAACAAAATTTTGCTAATTTTACCATAAAAGCCTTATGTTTATAGTAAAATTAGTCTATGCAAATTTGTTTAAAAAAACTTAGTTATGAAAATATTGAATCTTCAAAAGAAATACAAAAATGGCTTAGCCAATTTAAAGAAGATGAAAAAAAGATTTTATATGATCTACTTTTACATCTTGTATTTATATCAAGAGACACCTTTTCTGAATGGTGCAATAATAAAATAGGGCAACTATTAAAAGAATACCCGAAAGAAAAATTTGCATTATATTGTGTAAGAGACCTTGAAGACAATTTTTATTGGGATGATGCTTCTGGTGAAATTGCTTTAAGAACTGTTAAATATCAAGGAAGCGAAGATTTTGTATGTTCAATTGTTGGTAATTTTGCAAAATTACACAGCAATTGCTACGAACATGCAAGTATTTCAACTTTAAAAAAACATAAAATCCATAAAATTATTTTTATTGATGATTCTATTGGTAGCGGAAGAAAAGTATCGACATTTTTAAAAAAGGTCTTTAATAATAAAACTTTTTTAAGCTGGTGGAATTATAATTTAATAAAGATATATATTATTTCTTTTGCGAGGACAAAAAAAGCAGAAGAATATATCATTAAATCTCTTCCCGGAATAGAACATTATACAAGAAAATACCCTAAAAGTAACAAAATATGTTTCATTAGCCGTATTGTTTATAGAAAAGATGATTTAGAAAAAAGATGGGGAAAAAATTATGTTGAAATTAAAAATCTTTGCGGAAAACAAACAGGTATAAAAAACAATAAGTATGGATTTGGGAAAGTAATGTCAAACATTGTTTTTTATCATAGTATTCCAAACAATATTCCCGGAATTCTTTTCCTTTCAACAGAAAACAAAGAAGCTTTATTTGATAGTTCCAGAGTTTTTCCTAAATGGTTAATTGATTTGTTAGCAAAGACAAGTACTTCAAATAAAATTACAGATAAGAAACTTATGAATGAATTTCTTATGCATATTAAACGAGGAATACGAAAAAAATCAAGTATTGCTTTAGCCATGGATTGCGACGTAATGATTGTAGATACATTAATAAATCAGGCAATAATATTAAACTTAATTGACAATAATTTTATTATTACCAAAGCGGGAATGGATTTTTTGAAGAAAAATAAATTTTGTAATAAAATAGAATATAATAAAAGTTTGTATATACCTAAAAAATGGTGTATTAATCAAGCTTCTGCTCAGCCGTTCGCTAATAATACGCGAACAGATTCAGATAATATTAATTATAATTTATCTGATGGGGGATTCGGATTGAATTCTCTGGAAAGAACTGACGAAATAACGGCAAAGCCGTCCTCTATCATTGAACCTATCTATCCATCGGGGTCTCGGGTGCGCTTCAATGATAAAGGTCATGAAGACTAAAGGAGTAGTGAGTGGAAGCTTGGTCAATACATCACTTAATAAAAGAAGCTAATAGACAAGGTAATCTTAGCAAAGAAAGTATTATAGATTTACAGTGCTATGCCCAAAATTTGATTAAAAATGACGTTCCTGTTATTTTTACATTAATGCATTTAGCATTTATTACAAATCTTAATTATGATTTTCTGTATGGAACAGTATCAAGACGTTTTGATAAATCAAATTATAGAATGTTTTCCATAAGGAAACGGAATGGAAAACATAGGTTTATTCATGCTGCAATAAAAAATTTGCATATATTACATAATTACATAAATAAAGAAATTTTAAAAAATATTCCAATTCATCCCTGTGCCTATGCTTTTAATAGAAATGGAGGAATATTAAAATGTGCACAGAAGCATTGTGGTTGTGAGTGGTTATTACAATTTGATTTAAAAGATTTTTTCTTTAGTATTACAGAAAGTAATGTATACAATGTTTTTAAATCTATAGGCTATAAAGATATTTTGGCATTTGAACTAGCTAGAATTTGTACAACTACAAGATTACCGCGTTCGTATAATATGCCTCGAAATAAAAATGCCTATAATTATAAACAATATAAATATGATTTGATTGGGGTATTACCCCAAGGAGCTGCCACGAGTCCCGCATTAAGTAATCTGGTAGCAAAAAATCTGGATGAAGAGTTACAAGAGTATGCGAAAAATCTTGGTTTTGTATACACAAGATATGCTGACGATTTAACCTTTTCTACAGTGAGTTTACCAAATAATTTATCTATAGATACAATAAGGAGGCAAATTATTAAAATTATTAGAAAAAATCATTTCATAGAAAATAAAGAGAAAAGTAGAATTGCTGGCCCCGGAGCAAAAAAATTAGTATTAGGTCTTTTAGTAGATGGAAAACAACCTCGAATATCGAAAGAAGGATTTAAAAGGATTGAGGGGTTACTATATATTATTAAAAAGTTTGGATTGCAATCTGTTGCAAAGGAAAGAGGATTTTATTCTACATATGGTTTAATGAACCATTTGATAGGACTTATGGCATACTTAAAAGATGTTGATATTGCTAAATATAACAAAATTGAACCTTTATTTTCTGAAATAAAAAGTAGATATGGTGAATTATTTTAAAAAAATATAACTATCTTCCGACTAATATGTCAAACTCGTGACACTTTTTCTCAAAATCCCTGACACGCGACATTTGCCAAAACACTTGAAAACAGTAAGACAGCCTGTCTTAAGGGCATTAAAAAAGAGCCCGCAGGCTCTTTTGAGTATGTTTCACCAAGTTCGACTTGTATGAAATGGTGGAGGTTAGGAGATTCGAACTCCTGACCCCCTGCGTGCAAAGCAGGTGCTCTACCAGCTGAGCTAAACCCCCACAAGGTTTTATTTATTTGTCACAATATTTATTGTACATGCTGATTTTTTTTTGTAAACCCCTTTTTGCAATTTATTTTTTTCTACAAAAAAGCAGCCTGTATTAAAGGCTGCTTTTTATTTATTATATTGATTAATTACATTGTGTATACCATTTCCATTTCACTGTTGGATGATACTATTTGAGAAAAGTTATAATTTTCTACTAAATCTTTTTGTTCAAAATATACACAATCATCCATAACAAGTTCATCACATTGTTTTAGTGTTAACAATGAAAGGTGTTTTGCAGATTTTGAATCTGTTATTAATTTATGTACTTTCATATTTTTAGGTAAGGAAGAAATTTTTGTTCCTTTAATATTAAATACATTTGTTCTGATATCAGTGTTTAATTTTTCAACATTGCTTTTTTCCATGTTTAAACTGTCTGTCCAAATATGTTCGGGCAATTTACCTATTTTTGAACAGGACATATTTACGGAATTTGCATCAATAGGTGTTTCAATTTTTTTAATTTCCGCACCTGACATGTTTAAAGTATTTGATACCCAGCCGATTGACAATTTTCCTATAACACATTTTGATAAATTCAAGCTGCCTTCGATATGACCCAATTCAAGATTTTTAATCTCACAGCCGGATAAATCAAGGTCACCGCCCTGATAGTTACTAATTAGTTCCTGATAATCTCTTTTCATATAAAAACCTCCAAATTTTATATTTATATAATATACATATAAAAATTATAAATTTTATCCTCCGGTTAAATGTTTTTTTTAATTATTAAAAGATTAAAAATTTTTCAAGTATATCTAAAATATACTGTAGACGTTGTTTATCATAGAAATATAACCATCCGATTAAGGCTTCAAAAGCTGTTGCCTGACGGTATTCTGCCTGAATTTGTCGCCTGCCGACAGGAATTGAAAGATTTCTTGCCCTGCGGGTTATTTCTTTTTCTTCATCTTTCAAATATTCTTCAAGATTATGGAACAATTCAGCCTGAAATGATGCTTTAACTTTATCAGTCGTAATTTTATGTAAATTTTTTGCATTATCTGTTAACTTAGTTGTTTTTTGTCTTATAAATAATTCCCATACTGCATCACCAATATAGGCATAATTTCTCAAATTCATTTCTTCCATAAAAAGAGTGTACTACAAAATGTTGAATAAAGTAAAACATTATGAGATAATTTCTTTATTAGAAAGAGAGAAAATTTATGAAGAAACACGTATTAATAATAAGTATATGTCTGATACTTTCCGGCAATTTTGTTTTTGCAGGCGAAACAACTGTTTTTGCGGAAAATCAGCGTCCCGACTGCGGCTGCAGCAAGCAGACAAAGTGTCTTGACTTAATGACATCAATGTATAATGAACGCGCAACTTTATATAATGTTTTAAACCTTTCAAACGATCAACAAAAATGTAAAGATGTCATTGATAAAAAACGTTATGAAGAATTGGGAGAACAGTTTAAACTGTATGAACAGGAAAAATTCGTACTGGCAAATATGTGCAAACATAATGCAAGTGAAGAAGCAATTAAAAAGCAAGAAAAAGTAGTTAAAGACATTGAAAAATGCATGAAAAAAATCGGAAAAAAATACGATAAAGAATTTAAATCAATACTGAGCTCCGAACAAAAAGCCAAGTATAATACAGTTAGAAAAATGGAGAAAAAAGAAATTAAGTACTGTATGAAAAATAAGGCTTTTTATAAACGTGATCCGAAACTCCGTCCGTTTGGCGAAAAAATGTATTACGGAGAACAAAATAACGTGTTATGTCCCGTTCATAAAAAATGGCATATATTTGGTTTTAAACATAAGCAGGAAACTCAAATCAAATAAATTAAACAAATGATGATTTATGAAAAATAATCATTATAATTAGGATATGAAAAAGTTAGCGGTTTTATGTTTAGCAGTAATTTTAAGCAGCACAAGCTGTTTTGCCTGGGGTTGGCGGAACAAAGATACAAAAAAAAATACATCTCAGGCAGAAATTGAAGTTGAACCGAACGGAAACGGATATGTCGGTAAACTTCCTGATTTGACTAAAGGATTTAAAACTTCGGAACCGCAAAACACAAAACCTGTTTTTGAAACAACAAAAGATTTTAACTCTTCCGAAGAAATAAAACCGGTACCGAGAGAAAATCCGGCGTTTGTGAATATAATTTTAAAACAGGATAAAATTTCTCCATATTTAAATGATATCAATGAGCTTTTACCACAGCTTGAAAACTTGCTTACCTGCATTGAAGATAATTCTGATGTACAAAAATTTAATGCTAAAGCATATTTTTTTACCAAAACTATGGAATACTTAAAAAATAAATATGATGGTTTACCTGAAAGCAGTTATTATTCTTTCCAAAAACTTTTGGAATTAAGTACTCATACACGTTCATTGGCAGCTTTAAGGGCAGAGGCAGAAAAGTACCGTCCTTATCTTGCATATACAGGTTCGGGTTATTTGTATAATGAAAATGTAATTAACGAACAACTGGAATACTTAAAGACGGAAATTGAAGATACGATTGTAATTTTAAAAGAAGCTAATTAATTTAATTCAGGAAAACTCCCGCTTATAGCGGGAGAAGG
>ULKF01003427.1_pt1 | contig 17623 bp, 12 predicted proteins | sample 1951071 | NCBI WGS metagenome assembly ULKF01 (sample SAMEA4835492, study PRJEB28245) | human gut metagenome | biome: gut microbiome; material: fecal sample | place: Denmark | collected 2008
ATAATCCAGGTGGATTCGTTGTGGCTTATCGAAAAACTTCCTGCCATATAAGGCAGTGCAACATTTGAAATTGTTTCATCCAACGCAAACATAAATACCGACAACATGACAGGTATCATTACTATCCAGGGATTAATCTTTTTTTCGGTCTGGTCTGTAAATGTATTATTCATACTCTCTCCGGTTATTAAGTGGTAGAAAATTCTACCCATTTATAATCCTACAATAACAACACGGCAGATGTCAACTTTTAAATTAATCTGAACGTATTTTTATGATAATCAATAAGTCCTTCTCTTTTCATTCTTGAAAGTTCACGCGATAGCGCGCTTCTGTCTGCGCATATATATTCTGCCATTTGCTCGCGTGAAAAAGGAATTTTAAAAATACTACTTTTTGAATTTAACTTTGCTTTATAAAGCATGCATAAAATTCTTTCTCTCAAATTTTTTTTCGATAGTAACTCTATTCTCTCTCGTAAATCTAAATTTTTTAATGAAATTATTTTTATGATATTTGATATAAGTTTTTTGTGAAAACGGCAGCTGTTTGAACAAGTTGAAAGTATTTTTTCAAAATTCAAAAATAAAATGCAGCTTTCTTCAATTGCTTTAGCGCGTACAGCACTTTCTTCCGCGCCGGCAAAAACCATTGCTTCCGCAAAAGTATCACCTTTTGATAAATGATTGATTATGATTTTATTTCCCGCATAATCGTCTTTTGCAAGCTGAACGCTTCCTTCAAGAATATATGCCGCTGATTTTACCCGGTCTCCGATGTCAAAAATAATTTCATCTTTCTTATAAGTTTTTTTTACAGCCTGTAAACATTTTGTAAGAAGCCCAAACTCATCATCATTAATTCCGTCAAATATATTCATAATCTTCCTCAAATATTTTGTTGCATTGGCAACGGATTATTTTAATATAACAGTTTATACTGAATTTATCAAGGTTATTTTATAGTCTTAAAGGTGATGAAATAACTTTAGTAAATTTTTATATTAAATAAACAACTAATGTTAAGGAGAAAGAAATGACAATGTTTTGTTTTCAATGTGAACAAACCGCAGGCGGCAAGGGATGCACTATGGCACAGGGTGTTTGCGGGAAAAAAGCGGATACTGCAAATTTACAGGATGAACTGACAAGCAGTCTTATAAAGCTTGCAAATTGCGGCGGAAAAAACGAACAAAATACGGAATTATTAATAAACGGACTTTTTATTACAGTTACTAATGTGAATTTCGACAATAATTCAATAAAAGAATTTATAAATAAAATCAGATCACAAATTCATTGTGACGACACTTTTGATATAAAAAAAGTCTGGGAATGCGATGAAGATATAAGAAGCTTAAAATCTTTAATTCTTTTCGGGGTTAAAGGAATGGCGGCTTATGCACACCATGCGCGTATATTGGGTTATAAAGACGATGAAGTCGATAACTTTTTTTATGAAGCACTTCAGGCAATTTCAAATATGAATTCAGTTAACGGACTTCTTGCTATGGTATTAAAAACCGGACAAATAAATTTAAAATGCATGGAGCTTCTTGACAGAGCCAATACGGAAACTTACGGCAGTCCAGAACCTGCAAAGGTTACAACAAATATTGAAAAAGGACCGTTTATAATTGTTACGGGACATGATTTGCTTGACCTTGCGCTTTTGCTTGAACAAACGAAAGATAAAGGCATAAATATTTATACTCACGGTGAAATGCTTCCTTGTCATGCGTATCCGGAATTAAAAAAATATTCGCATCTTAAAGGAAATTTCGGTACGGCATGGCAAAATCAGCAGAAAGAATTTGATAATGTTCCTGCTCCGATACTTTTTACCACAAACTGTATAATGCCCGTTAAAGAAAGTTACAAAGACAGAGTATTTACGACTTCTGTCGTTGCATACCCTGAATGCAGGCATATAGGAGATGATAAAGACTTTACTCCGATAATCGAAAAAGCTCTGGAGCTTGGCGGATACCCTGAAGATAAAAGAATGACGGGGATAAACGGCGGTGATGTTCTTACAGTAGGTTTCGGGCATAATACGGTTTTGTCCGCTGCTGATAAGGTTATAGAAGCAGTTAAATCAGGAGCTTTAAAACATATATTTCTAGTGGGCGGCTGTGACGGCGCAAGACCGGGAAGAAATTATTATACCGAATTTGTAAAACAAACACCTTCAAATACTTTAGTATTAACCCTCGCCTGCGGCAAATACAGATTTAATGATCTTAACCTCGGGGATATCGGAGGTATTCCGCGTCTTCTTGATATGGGGCAATGTAATGATGCATACAGTGCGATTAAAGTTGCGGTTGAATTGTCAAAAGCGTTTAATTGTTCCGTAAATGACCTTCCCCTCTCGCTTGTGCTTTCATGGTACGAACAAAAAGCGGTATGTATTCTTCTTACATTATTATATCTGGGTATTGAAAATATACGTCTAGGTCCGAGCCTTCCTGCATTTTTATCTACGAATGTTTTAAATATTCTTGTCGATAAATTTAAAATAAAACCGATTACAACTGCGGAGCAAGATTTGCAAGAAATTTTGGAATAATACACTAGAGTGCAATTTGAATGTTAAACATAAATCCCCAACCTGTTCTGCCGCCGGTTCTGATAACTGTTTCGGCAAAACAGGTTATTCTTTCGCTTATTCGTTTTCTTACGCCTGCACCGAATTGCGCCCAGGCATTAAGTGTAAGTTTGTCAAGATGGTTTCCGTCAGCGGTAAGTTTTACGTCGCTCATAAGAGGGATTACACATCCGCCGAAAATGTATGGCTCATATCCTTCTTCATTTCTGTAAGTCAGCCTTAAAGAAGGTGCGATGGTTAATCCGTTAACCTGTGACTGGCTTATATCAACGCTTTGAAAATTCACCAGATTTGTAGGATTTAAAAATGTATATGCGGTTGTGAAATTCGGCTGTAGTATTAATCTGTTGCGGATTTTCCAGTTATAAGCAAGTTTTAATGCTGTACCGGCAGTTATTATTGCATAATCGTCTTTCCCGTAACCGTATTTTGATTCCACGCCGAGACCGCCTCCGTTAATCGTCCAGCCTGCGTAAAAATCATCCTTATACGCGCTCAGAAGAAAACCGCCGTAACCTCCGTTTTGATACATTTCCGAATCTATATATTGCTGGCATGAGCCTATGTATGATGCGTAAATTGTAGGAAATATTTTCCAATCATATTTCTTTGTTTCAATCATAGGAAAATCGAAACCAAGCATTGCACCGTAAGATTGGTTGTTTACCGAAGCATATGCATTCGACAGATGAAAAGATTCAATATTTACATAAGGTCTCATCCAGAATGCAGTGCCGTCTTCATAATACTGGTCGATATACATTCCGCCGGGTCCTGCAAAAGCGTAAGAGTTTAATTTTCTTGATGCGAGTTTTTGTTCTCTTAAATTTGTATATATTTCATCAGTCCTGTTTAACGAATAGTCATAGCTGAGCATCTGGTTCATAAAAGCTGCTGCCGTAGCTGCCTGATATCTCTGGATATTAGGATTAAATCCGCCCAATTCTATTAGTGTAAGTTTTGGTGTGAGTGCCCACTTATATGTTTTCAAAGCACCGTAAACAATAGAATTTTCCAGTTCAGGGGAAAGTACAAGATCAGTACCGTATTTATCATGGTCAAAGATATCAAAAATAGTTACAGATTGTATAGGATCACTTAAAACTGTTATATCTCTGATTACAAGCTGCGTTATGTTTGCCGGATCTCCTGTCATATCAATGTAATCACAGGTTAGTGCCGCAGGGTCAACGTCAATGGATAAAGAGTTTCCTCCGCCGGATAAGTCCAAATTCATTTGACTGTCGGTTATAAATCCGTTCATTAAATTAAAATGTGTATTTGCTGCACTTATTTTCCCGTTAGGCAAACCGGACTGCTCATTGTAAAATTCAAGACTGATGTTATCGGTCGTAACATCACTTTTTAAATTTTCATTAGCAGAACCTAAATAAACTTTGTCATTATATGATGAAGTCCCTTTAATATTGAGTTTGGTACCTTCAACTCCGGAAATGTTATCAGCCAAAATAATTTTTGCTCCGTTTGAAACATTCAGGTTCATTGTACCTATGCTGATCGGGTCGTCATTATAATAGATATCAAGATGAAAAGCGTTGCTTCCCGTAGAATCTTTGTTACCTGAAAAAATGACAGGAGCATCGGGATTATTGGCATTAATATTAACCGTTCCCTGAGCAAATATTGCACCGCCCAAATCTTCTGCCGTGTTGTTTATAAAACTTGCAGAACCTGTAATATTTGTCACTGACCTTGTTGTTGCGGTTATTGCTCCTCCGCGTCCGGATGATGTATTATTTTCAAAAATATTTGAATTATTTAAGTCAATTGTACTCATATAATTTATTATCGCACCGCCGCCCCATATGGATTCTGCCGAGTTATTCGTAAATTTGCAATTTGAAATTACTCCGTTTCCTGCCATTATGGAAATTGCCCCGCCGTATTCTTTTGCCGAATTATTATCAAATGTGCTGCCGCTTATTGTTATATCTCCTCCGCCTCCTATTGCTCCTCCGTATGAATTAGTACTTGAATTGTTGCTGAATGTGGAATTCGTTACGGTCAAAGTTCCTGAATTATCTATACCTCCGCCTTCATTTAATGCGATATTCCCGTCAAAAAGCGTGTTATCTACCGTTAACGTTCCAAGATTATTAATTGCCCCTGCTGCCCCTTTTTCTACGCTGTTGTTTGTAAACGAAGAACCGTTTTGAATAATCAAATTCCCGTTGTTGCTGTTATAAATAGCCCCGCCTATTGAATTACCCGTAACTTTGTTTTCGTTAAAATTAGTATTATCTATTGTAACGGTGCCACCGTTTATGTAAAGAGCACCTCCGTAGGCATCAGTTGAATTATCGCTTACATCAGAATCTTTAATGTTTAATGAACCGTCATTTACATATATTGCACCTCCGAAACGGCTTGCGGTATTATCTGATATTTTTGTATTGGTAATAACAGTATTTCCGTTATTTTGATAAAAAGCTCCTCCGTTAAATCCGTAATTTTCTGATATCAGTGAATCGGAAATTCTTAAACTTCCGTTGCCTGTATTATTTATTGCCCCTGATGTCAGACCGCTTGAATTTTTTGTAAAAGCTGAATTGCTAATGTATAAATCTCCGCCATTATTTGTTATTGCACTTATGTCATTTTTGATAGAGGTACTTCCTGTAAAGTTTGTATTATTTACTGTAAATTGCTGATTTTTTATAGTTATTCCGCTTCCTTTGACATCGGTTAGTATATTTAAATTTGAAATTTCAGAACTTTTATCTGCACCATCATAGGTAAATGTATGCCCGTTTAAGGCAAAATTATAATGATTTTCGCTGTTGCTTCCGGCCAGTTCCAGACTAATTGCTTCACTTATTGAAGAATCCAATGAGATATCACCGTTTATATTAATTGTATGCTGCTGTTCAGGCTGTGCATTCGCTTTTGATAAAGCAGCTTCAAAGCTTGAAGTATTGTCAGCATCAAAATTTTCGGCAAATGCAATAAAATTAGAAAAAAGTATCATCGAAAAACAGATACAGAGTTTTTGAAAAATTTTATTAAAAGTCATATGTATTATCCCCACTCAAAGATTTTTATAAGATAATAATAATTCCTGAAATAAACTCTAGTATTACCTGATTGTTTTTATTTATTTTGTTATTAAAAATATACTGTTTACTAATTTAAAAAATTTTTACTTTTTGATTATTTGATATATCTAAATAAAAAAGCGGGCTAAAACCCGCTTATAATATAAATTTACCACAGAATTTACAAGTTCAGAACTTGGTTGCTTGAAAATGTAGCTTAAAAATTTTAGTGCTTAAGCTTATTTATGGATTCATTAAATTGAGCTTGTCTATCAGCTCTATTGAAGAATGGGAATCCTATAATTTTATAATTATTATCATCAATAAGAGTTTTGACAGGTCTACCAGATTCTTCAATTTGTAGTAAAAATTCTTCTTTCCAAGCATCCTTTTCTATGAGGTGAGAGCCTTTAGGTTCAATAAATATCTGATATTGGTCGGTAATATTACCTTCTTGTTTTGTCATAATAAGTACATAATCTGGTTCAAAGCGTTCTCCACCATTGAAAGAGAATAGTTTTAATTGTCGCTCATTTCTTATCAGATAAACTTTGTCATACTTGTTTTTTAAGTCTTGTACATGGTCTTTGAAGTAAGCAACAAATTCTTTTTCTTCACTTGTTCCATAATTATCAGTAAATACAAACCAATCTTCATTAGAAAGATTTACTCTTAAATGTTCGGATATAGGACCATATGATTGTGATACACCTTGTCCGTCACCATGTGGTTTGTATAACTTACGGTTTTGTCCCTAAATACTTCATATAATTTTCTAGGTTTGAACTCTTTAGTGCCTTCATAGGTTTCTTCTATATCAGAAATCTTGTTTGAAATCTTACCCAATGTATATTTACATGCCAAATATAATTGCTCGTTAGTAATACTGGTTTCACTTATTCTTATGCTTAACTTGATATTACCAAGATATTTTGGGTCAGTTATAAATTGTTTAATTGATACTAGGTTAGGGTAATAATGTTTAAGGTTATTAAATTTGAATATATTATATTGCCTTAAAGCCTTATGCACTATTGTATAGGGGATATTTGATATAACAAACTCTTTTAATATTCCTCTTTCACCTGTACTTGTATCGTCTTTTGAACTTTCCAATAATGTAGTTGTGCTTGAAGCCCCTGCTGATAAGTCATAATTATAAATAGTATCTCGTACAGATGGAAGAAGTTCGGTTATAGTATTTCTTGATTTAACTACTCGTTCATTTTCAAAGACTAAACCTTGTCTATATAAATTATCATTCTTGAATTCATCTTTAAGTATATATGAACATTCTTGAATATTATTTGGCATTAAGCCTATGCCTCTCATTGCAGTTGTAAGTTCTGAAATATAAGTAGAATTGTTCATGCAATGATAATAGAGAGTTTCGCATACTCTCAACTCATTTTCTATATCTTCGTCAAATTTACGCAAGAATCTTTCTGCTTTATCTGTTGTTGTAAATGGGCAATATCTCGCACCACGACCGATTAATTGTGCTTCTTGAATAGTTTGTTTTCCTGGTCCACCATGTCTTTCTGCACTTCGTGTTTCATAAAGCCTGACTATATCAAATAAGTTAAGAACATCCCACCCCTCATTTAATTGGTCAACGGCAAAGATACATCGTATTAAATTATTTCTATCTTCTAATGAGTTTATTTGTAGTTGATAGCTGTCCTTTTCTTCTTTACTGTTTACGGAAACACATTTTTCATCTGAAAAATCTTCTTTTATTTCTGCAATTAATTCCTCTGCACTTAAATGATTATCAAAATAGTTAAACATTTTAACAAGCAGTGGATGACTGTTTTGTGTTCGAATCCTTGTTAAATCTGCTTCTGATAAATTTTCAATTAGTGGTCTAAATTGTTCTGTGTAAAACTTTTTACTTGATTCTATCTTATCACTTTTAAATAAGATTACAGGTTTAATTGTCTTTTTATTATCTTGAAATAATTTTAGTCGATATTGACTTAATAAAATTGACTGTAATACCCTATCAATTAAAGGCACATGGGATTGGAAAGTCTTAACTTCTTTTGAATAACGGTCTTCTCTAAACTTTTTCAATGGATAGTCAACAAGTATTTTCTTTTCATACTCATTCATTATATACTGATTTTTTAAGTCACAAGTTGCAGTAAATTCAAGTAATACATTATCTCTATCTGCATTGAAAATCCTGTTTACAGTTGTTTCCCAATTACTCTTATCCTCTTTTTCGCCTTTAGTTAACCCCTTTTTTGTTTCTATATTTAAGTGATGAGCTTCATCTGCTATAAATACAATTTTCTTTTCAGAAAAATCATCATCTGTCAAACCGTTCTCTTTAAACTGGTTAAGGCTCATGTGCAACCCTTGAATAGTTGTAAAACAGATGTTTATATCATCTTTATTGCAACCTTGAAAATTATCTACTGTACGGATTTTAATTTGTTCACCGTCAATATTTATTTCATCATTGAATAAGTATTTGCTTGAAGTCTGATTTATAAAATTATCTTTGGTTTTTTGTACAATATTATCGGTATTAACAAAGAACAAGAAATTTCTATAACCTTTTTTGTAAAGATACAAGATAAGTCCTGCCATTATTAAAGTTTTACCACTACCAGTTGCCATGTGAAATAATACTTGAGAAGGTTTACGACACAACTTTTCACTTTCAAAGTAGGTTATAAAGTTTCTAAAAGCCATTTCTTGATATGGTCTGATAGAATATTTTTGAGTAAGATTCCTTACTACATACTTGGGTAATTCCTTATATGCTTCTGGGACATATTCTTTAATGGTATTTATTTCTTCAAATAAGAATTTACCCATACTTATACTTCCTCGCCATAAAAACTTTTTGCAAATGCTTTTTCTTCTTCTGTTACAGCAAGGTCTTCATCTTCCATATCGCAATAATTAACATATAACAGATTCTTGTCTAATAATTGAATTAAGAAATACCGTTTGTCATCTATTGATAATTCTTTAAAGTCTTGTTCGGATTCTTTAAGTTTATTAATATCAACTTTATAACTAATAAATTCAGATTCAGTAATTTCTTTATACAGGGCATTCAGTTTGTTATCATCTGCAACTTGTATTTCATCTATATACTTATGGTTAAGCTCTTTCAATTCACAGTAAACAAAACTTCCCCCACCTTGCCATTGCATCGATTCAGCTAACGAACCTTTATCGTATCCTTTTACTACATTACTTAACCGTTCAATCATAATATCTACTTGAGAATTTATCTGTTCACATAGGATATACTGTCGATTGAGTTTATGTGCAACTACTCCGGTTGTCCCGCTACCACCGAAAAAATCTAAAATTAAATCACCTTCATTTGTTGCTGCTTGTATTATTCTTTGTAAAAGTGCTTCAGGTTTTTGTGTTGAAAAATCCACTCTTTCTTTTGCTGTAGGTATTTGTTGAAAAGACATGATATCATACCAAACATCGCCACAAGGCTTTCCATTTGATATTGCATCATCTAAATATCTTTTTTCTCCACGGCCATCAAAGTATCTTCTGCCAGTTCCTTCTTCAACTTTATCAAATCTATCTAAATATTCTTTTCGGTGCGGCATTTTCTGCTTATTAAAAATAAACCCCTTAGAATTTTTTGTATAAAATAATATTGAATCATGACCACGTACCCAGTTATTAACCATTGTTTTGTAACCTGACAAAACTTGAGTATCCCATATAATTTCTCTCTGAAAACATTCCTCGCCGAAAATTTCGTCCATAAGAATCTTAAAATAATGAACTTCATTATAATCAAGTTGAACATAAATAGAACCATCATCTGCAAGTAATTTTCTTGCAAGCTCTAATCTATTTTTCATAAATGTAAGCCAAGTTGAATGATTGAATGAATCATTATATCTAAAAGAATCGTTTGTAGTATTATAAGGGGGGTCAAGATATATTAATTTTATTTTATTTTCACATCTTTTTAAAATAGAAGATAGTGCAAGTAGATTGTTCCCTTGAATTATTAAATTATCCGTATTAGTACATTTTGTTGCAGTCCCTTCACCGTCCTTAGTATATTTTTTCATACTAGTAAATACTTTCGGTGCAAGGAGCCTGTCAACATCATCTGGAGCAAGTAATTCATTATAGAAGATTTCTTCTCTTTTCTGGTCTTCTTTTGTTTGTCCACCTTCTAACACACAGTCTTTATAAGGGAACGATAAAACAACATCATTTTTAGATAAAATAAACTGTTCTCTACTATCAATAAGTCCAATAGTATTTTTAAATCTTGTATATGAATCTTGCAGAAAAGCCTTATTGTTTATAGCCCAACCAAATGCAGTCTTATCAAATACCAAAGTTCCGTCAATATCAGTAAAGAACTTCTCTTTAATTTTGTCATTAGATAAAAGCAGTTTAATCAACTCTTTATCCATTTTCATAGCACATTCATAGATTTTATTCCTCAATAAGTCTTTACCATTATCTGCATAAAACCTTTGTTCTGGGTCTTTCTTTAATAAATCTAATAATTCAAAATAAAATCCTTCTTTTGTTTTTATCATCCGACTATCTCTCCTATGATAACTTTATTAAACTATTTTAATGTATGAGAATCATCATCTATACGGAGTGTTTATATTGGAAATACAATTATTTTTTTAGTAGTTGACAAATTTTAAACTTTATAGATAATAGTATCTCGTCTCAAACCCTTATGGGACTTGTGTTTTAAGTTGACAAAATAGGGTTTATGTGGTAATATAAAAACATAAGCAATCCGCAAGCGGTAATCTTAAATATATTTAAAGGGTTACGTTTGCCATATAACAAAATTCTCACCAGCCTATAGTATGGGTCTAGTTCCTATGCTTGAAGCCTTTTAAAATGGGGGTATTTTGTTATGCCAAAAATTAAAGAAAATAAGGATAACAATGAAGCAAGTTAAAACTTACAACTTCATAGAAATTACAAAGAAAGAGTTTCAACAGTATCAGTCTGAACCTATTTCTACGGCTCAGGCTATTGAGATTCAAAATAACTTGTTTGGCGTTGTCGAGTTGCTACTCACAAATGGCAGATAAAAGTAATTCACTGTATGCAGAACTGTATAGAAAATTTATTGAGTGGCAAAATACTTGATTTTATTGAACTTTTTCGTAAAATATCAATTTTGGGGGTAAAACTTTGTACTCATTCGGTATAAAACTACTTTTTATGAGCCTCGTAGCAGGCTTAGAATGAATGTTTAATTTAAAGATAACAATATGAGATTATTTTTTATCAGTTATCTGTTTAATCGCTTTATCAAAATCTGATTCAAGTTCCCGCATTTCTCTTTGACGGTATATTTCAAATTCTTTTTCAGCTTTTTCTATAGCTTGTTTGTGTGAAACCTTACCTTTATCTGTTAAAAGCTCCCTTCTGTTGCCTAAAAGCTGCCTGTCTAGTTCTTCAATCCAGTCCTGCATTGTCATAGGATGTTCTTCTAATGCCTGTAATTCCGCAAAATCAAGAAACTGAGCAACTAAAAGGTTTAAAACCTGTAATTCTTTTTCTGTCAGATAATTTTTAGCAACTTTTACATCGTCTTTTGTTGGGTAATTACCTTTAAAATTAGTCATACCTACATAAGGTTTTTCATTATCAACTCTTTCATAAATAACTTCTGCTGCTGTATGCTTGTGAGCTGCATAGTGCATTTTATTTTGAACTGTAGCGAAAAATTGTCTTGTAATTTCAGCTTTGGAATCATAGTCAATAGAAGTCGCATAAATATCTGTTACCTGTTGATATAGATTTCTTTCAGAACTTCTAATATCACGAACACGTTGGATTAATTCTTTGAAATATCTTGAACCGTTACCCTTCAAGCGTTCATCATCAAGGACAAACCCTTTTCTTATGTATTCATTAAGTCTTTTGGTTGCCCATTGTCTGAATTGTGTACCACGAAGCGATCTTACCCTATAACCAACAGAAATAATAACATCTAAATTGTAGTAGTTTGTAGGTTTTGTAGAAAAATCGGAATTTCCGATTTTTCTTTTAGAAGTTTCTTCTTCAAGTTCACCTTCTGCGTAGATGTTTAAAATATGTTCGTTGATAGTTGAACGAGATTTATCGAATAACCTTGCCATATCATCAATGGTAAGCCATACCGTTTCATCTTCAAACCTAACATCTACTGAAACTTTTTCATCTTCTGTTTTAAATATTACTATTTGATTATCCGCCATGACCTGATTATACCATAAATAAGCAATTTTACAGGCATGTTTCAAAATTTCAATTCTCTGATTACATTCTTATATGCACCGCAAGTGTAGAAAGGAATGTAAAAATGAAGAATTTAGTCGAACCAATAAAACGCAAAGAAGATGTAGAAGCTATAGAAAAATATCTAGCAAGGCATAGTCGTAGAAATCAACTTATATGGGCATTTGGAACTAATACAGGTTTACGTGTGAGTGATATTCTAAACTTGAATATTGAAGATGTGGAAAATAAAAGTTATGTTGAGATTTACGAACAGAAAACAGGTAAATATAAGCGTTTTCCATTAAATAAGAAGCTAAAAGACCTTATTAAGTTATACCTTGTTGAACGAGCAAGAACTTACGCAATCGGGGATGATGAACCATTGTTTGTTGGTAAAAAGCATTGCAGACTTGACCGTTCTCAGGTATATAGATTTATAAACGATGCGTGTAAACATCTTGGAAGCACTGCTAATGTAGGCACACACACCATGAGAAAAACTTTCGGGTATTTCTTTTATAAGCAGAATAACGATGTTGCATTGTTGCAAAAGATTTTAAACCATTCAAGCCCAGTGATAACACTTAGATATATTGGCATAGCTCAGGAAGAAATTGACTACTCTTATAATAATTTTGAACTGTAATGCACCATAAACGTTTACAACAGTCTATCTATACAGGTGCATAAGTTCCACAAAAAAATCATAACACAAACATTTTTTTACAGTAACGGTGCATAAATAAATTTTAACAACAAAACCGTATAAGTCTAAATGCAGACTTTATACGGTTTTTCAGTATTATACATCATTTTAGATATTATGGTGTAAAAATGACTTAAAGGTGAAATAGCAAGTGAGTAATAAAAATAAGTAAAAAACAAAAGAAATTGAACATGAAATTTTAAAAACTTTTCATAATCTTAACTTTAACAAAATAAAATATCCTAAATTCATTGATAATTCTAAAGAGATAAAAAGTTCAGATGAAATATCTTTTGGAGCGGTAAGACAAGAGATATTTCAAAATGTGGAAGATGTTATAAATGAATTTGATGTTAAAACATACGTTATTACTCACAACTTAAAAGGATAATATTACTATGCAAAGTACAGAAGAAACAAAAGAATACATCGCAAACTTATTTAAAGCAAGATTTCCTATTCTTTATATACAAACTTGGGAAGAAAACAGGGTCATTAAGACAATTAAAGAAATTGCATTTAATAAAGAGGTTATTAAAACTCCAAGAAAAATATATATTTGGAGCTTGTCACAGGGCTTAATAAATTATGAAAATAATGAATTTATTAAAGATGGATCTGTTGATTGTGCCACTGCAATAAACTACGTAGATAAACTTGATGAAGATATTATCCTTATATTAAAAGATATTCATGTGTATTTTAATGAAACATTACCTAATCACGGAACTATCAGAAGGCTTAGAGATGTAGCGGAAAGTTTTACAGATTCAGATAATCTTAAAAATATTGTTATAATATCCCCCTTGCTTACAATTCCGCAAGAATTACAAAAAGATGTTACTGTAATAGATTTCAGCTTGCCTAATATTGATGAATTAACAGAATGTTTAGAAAATTTTATTGCTGATAATTCAGAACAAGTAAATATTAATTTATCGGAAGAAGAAAAACATACATTTGCAAAAACGGCATTGGGTCTAACTATCCATGAAGCTGAAAATGCTTTTGCAAGGGCATTAGTCCAAAATAAAAAACTTACAATGGATGAACTTGATATTATTTTTTCTGAAAAATGTCAAATTATTAAAAAAACAGGAATTCTTGAATATATACAAACAGATTTATGTATTGAAGATGTAGGTGGTCTTGAAAAACTTAAAAAATGGCTAAGAAAAAGAAATAAGGCTTGGTCTGAAAGAGCACAAAAAGATTATAACTTACCTTCGCCTAAAGGTTGTTTAATAACTGGGATACCAGGAACAGGAAAAAGTTTGACGGCTAAAGCAATGAGCAGTTTATGGAAATTACCGTTATTAAGGTTAGATATGGGAAAAGTTTACAATAAATGGCTTGGTAATTCAGAAGAAAATATCAGAAAAGCTATAATGACAGCGGAAGCTGTAGCACCTTCTATATTATGGGTAGATGAAATTGAAAAAGGTTTTGCACAAAGTTTAGGTGATAATTCTTCATCACAAAGAATATTGGCAACTTTTCTTACTTGGTTACAAGAAAAAACAAAACCTATTTTTGTTGTTGCCACAGCAAATAACATTGATATGTTACCACCGGAATTAATGAGAAAAGGTAGATTAGATGAAATTTTTTATGTTGATTTACCAAACTCTGAGGAAAGAGCTGATATATTCAAATTGCATATAAATAAAATGATTAAAAATAGTATTTCAAAAGATTTTAAGATAACAGAAGGATTATTATTAAAGTTAGTAGAGCTATCAGAAGGCTTTTCGGGATCTGAAATAGAGCAAGCAGTTATTTCAGCCGTTTTTGAAGCATTTTACGAAGATAGAATATTACAAAAAGAAGATATTATTAGTGCAATAAAGAATACGCTTCCTTTGTCAGTTACACAGTCTGAACAAATTGAAAAAATCCAACAATGGGCAAAAGAAAGAGCTGTAAATGCAAGCAAAAAAGATGGTTAGGAATATAAAAATAGATAAAACCGCATTAGAAAATTATAATAATGGGTGTACTTTTCTTGAAAATAAAGAATATGATAATGCAGTTACTGCTTTTTCTGCTGCTATTGGTTATCAATTTGATTATATTGATGCGTACAAAAAAAGAGCTGTTGCAAGAAAATTAAGTGGTGATTTAGAGGGAGCATTAAGAGATTATGGATTCATAGTAGCATTTGAACCTGATGATGCAGTAGCCTATAATAACATGGGTAACATATATTTCAAACTTAGTTATTATGAAAATGCAGTAGAAGCATATTCGCAAGCTTTATCAATAGATTCAAACTTTGATTTGGCAATAAAAAACAAAAATATTGCTGAGAAATATTTAAACAAAAATTATTATTTGGAAAAAGGCATTAAACTTTTTGACGATAAAACAGATTATAAAACTGCTATCTCTTATTTAAACAAAGCCATAGAATTTGATAAAGAAAATAGCTTGGCATATAAATATCGTGGAAAATGTTATTTTGCATTAAGCGAGGATAATAATTATGAACAAACTATTATATATTTAGAACTGGCAATAAATGACTTAAGCAAAGCTCATGAACTTGCTCCTGGTTCAGAAGAAATAAAAAATTTACTCTATGCTTTCAGTGTAGTTAATGAATATATGCAATTTGAAAGTTATATTGAATCAATTCAGTTAGCTTACAAGAATAATAATTTGAGTAATATTGATTTTGCAAAAATTGTTGCAACAACGCAAATAATACTTAACTTTATGCAAAATTATTTTAGTGAAATTACCGATAATCAATTAATAAGTATTTATGAGCCAATCATAAATGAATCCATAGAAAAATATGAACAAACTGTAAATTCATGTAAAGTAAATAATGAATGGTTATTAGATACATTGTATGGTTATATAAAATGCAATCCACAAGAATTAATTACAGCCAAATTATCCATTTTACCATTGTGTAAATGTTTAGATAAAACTCTTAAAAATATGGTAAAATACACTGAAAATATTGATGTTCAGGCTATTATTCCTATTGTCCAAAAATTTGAATATTATTCCGAAATGTACAATTTTTTAGAAGCAATTTTATCTTCTACTGATGAAGTTAAAAAATACTTGGAAATTTTAAAACCCACGATTGAAATTATAAAATCAGCTTTATCAAATAATGATTTAAAAAGTATTATGGCAAAATACGGAAAAGTTAATACCGATAATTTTGCACCAATTAAAAAATCTTCCCAAAAAAGAAAGGTGGATATATAAGGTGGTAAAACATGGCACGAAAACCAGATTACAGAGATTTTTATAATTTAATAACTGTATTCATAGCTTTAATTTTAGGAACAACAAAATTCTTGATTGAAGTCAATAAACACGGCTTATGGAAAGAATGTATTTTATCAGTTGGTTTTGTAGGCGGATTTAATTATTTGCTTTATTATTTATAAATAAACTGTCTTTCATGATTTACTCCTTCATGAAAGAATTTAGTACAGATGACCTTAATTATAGATTTGATGCTATAATGAACCTATGGAACAAAGAATAAAAGCTGTTATATATGCTCGTGTAAGCTCAGAAGAACAAAAGAAAGAAGGGTTTTCAATTCCTGCTCAAATCGATTTGTTACATGATTTTGCACGTAAGAACAACATTGAAATAGTAAAAGAATTTGAAGAAGCCGAAACTGCTAAACAAGCAGGCGGGCATAAATTTAATGAAATGTTAAAGTTCCTAAAAAAGAATAAAGATGTAACAAATATTCTTTGTGAAAAAACAGACCGTTTATACAGAAACTTTAAAGATTATGTAGATTTAGATGTTGATACAACTGGCTATACGGTTTATCTTGTTAAAGAAGGTGTTGTATTAAGCCCATCTTCAACATCTCATGAGAAATTAGTTCATGGCTTAAAGGTTCTTCTTGCAAAGAATTTTATTGATAACCTTAGAGAAGAAACTCAAAAAGGCAGGTTGAAAAAAGCCAGTCAAGGTTATTTCATCGGTCAAGTTCCTTATGGATATAAGAAGTTAGACCCACGTACAACTATTATAGATGAAGAAAAAGCACCTTTTGTAAGACGTGCTTTTGAATTGTATGCTACTGGGATTTCTTTAGAAAAAGTAAAAGACCAGTTGCATGAGGAAGGCTTTATATATCAAACTGCCCACAAAAAGATTTCAAAAGGACAACTTGGTAAAATGCTCCAGAATGTGAATTATTTAGGAGTATTAAAGTTCAGAGATGTCGTATATGCAGGTCAACATCCGCCTATGGTTTCTCAGGAGCTTTTTGATAAAGCACAATTATCATTTAAAAAAGATAATAAACCTTTATATAGAGATGACCACAACTTTGCTTTATCAGGTTTAATGACTTGTGCAAAATGTGGATGTGCTATTACCGCTGAAATCAAGAAGGGTAAGTATATCTATTACCACTGTACCGGCGGTAAGGGAAAATGTGAACAGAAGAAAATTTACATCAATGAACTAGACTTAATACCACAGTTTGATGAAGCCGTAAAAGCTGTAAGCCTTGCACAGAAACACATTGACTACATTAAACAAGGTTTAAAAGAAAGTTTGGCAGCCAAAAAAGAATTTTCTGAACAAATGCGTAGTAACCTTGAAGCAGAAGCTAAAAGAATACGACACAGGATAGACAAAATTACCAATGAATATTACGATGATTTGATTGACGCTAAGTTTTACAATGCTAAAAGACTTCAATGGAACAAAGATTTAGATGAAGTCATGATAAAACTTGAAGCATTGCACCATGCCGAACAAAAATATTATGATGAAGGGGTAAGAATTATCGAAACGCTGAAAAATGCTTATATCTTGTATAAACAACAATCCCCTATCGAACAAAGAAAATTATTAAATTACTTACTATCGAACTGCAAATTAGAAGGCAGAAAGGTAAGCTATGACTATAACTTACCTTTCTCATACTTTATAAATTTTGACTCTTGTCGCAAAAAATACCCGAGATGCGATTCGAACGCATGACCTACCGCTTAGAAGGCGG
>ULKF01013431.1_pt1 | contig 16165 bp, 10 predicted proteins | sample 1951071 | NCBI WGS metagenome assembly ULKF01 (sample SAMEA4835492, study PRJEB28245) | human gut metagenome | biome: gut microbiome; material: fecal sample | place: Denmark | collected 2008
TAGAAGAGTGGATAAATAAGTATCCAAGGCGCATACATGGGTATAAATCAGCAGGGCAGTTATTTGATGAAGAACTTAAAAGAATCAGTTAATCTATTAAAATGGTTTAATGGCTGGCTGGAAACGGTACAGCCTTATTGGATTGCTTATAAAAAGAGCCGTAGAAACAGAATATACAATAAAAGTACATATGTTTTGTACAAAATGCCGATATTGAATTTTTGTCGAAAAAAAGGTTGAAATTTTTAATTGAGGATTTACAACAACAAAATACTTGAAAAATTCAGATAAATGTACTATATTTAATTATGTATCTTTAAGATTTATAAAAATTAATTGCTGCCGGATACACAAAAAAGTGCAGACAGCGGCACTGTTCAAAAGAATTTACAATAAATTTTAAAATAGCTCTTGACGGTTACGGCTCAACTGTGATATAGTATACAGGCTTGGAAATAGGTCTTTTTTTTATGCCTTTTTTTAAGGGTACAAACAACAAAGAATTTAAACGGAGGTGGAAGTCGTGCGTACAAAGATTACATTAGCGTGCACAGAATGTCAGCGTCGTAATTACAACATGACAAAGGACAAAAAAACTCATCCGGACAGAATGGAAACCAAGAAGTATTGTAGATTCTGCAGAACTCATACAATGCACAAGGAAACAAAATAGTCTAGGAACTGAGTGAAGGAGTACATTATGGGACAAAATGAAAAAGTCGAAAAGGCTCCAAAAACAAGCTGGTTTTCAGGTCTGAAAGCTGAATTTCAGAAGATTATCTGGCCTGAGAAGCAATCGGTCATCAGACAGACCGTTGCAGTGCTGGCGGTTTCAGTAGTTACCGGTCTTATTATTGCGCTTCTTGACTGGGGTATCCAGCAGGGCGTAGATTTCCTTATTGGTTTACATTTTTAAAACGGAGGCAAAGTGATTATGACAGAAGCGAACTGGTATGTAGTTCATACCTATTCAGGTTATGAAAACAAAGTCAAAGCTAATATTGACAAAACAATCGAAAACAGACATCTTGAGGACCAGATCCTTGAAGTACGTGTTCCGTTGGAGGACGTCACAGAGGTGAAGAACGGTGTTCGTAAACAGGTTTCCAAGAAGATGTTTCCAGGCTATGTTCTTATTCATATGATTATGAATGATGATACATGGTACGTTGTACGAAATACCAGAGGCGTAACTGGATTTGTAGGTCCGGGAAGCAAACCGGTTCCTCTCACAGAAGCCGAGATGAGACCTTTGGGTATTAAGACGGAAAACGTGGTAGTTGATTTTGCTGAGGGTGACATGATAGTCGTTATCGGCGGTGTCTGGAAGGATACAGTCGGTGTTATCACAGCTATGAATTATCACAAGCAGACAGTTACAATCAATGTAGAACTGTTCGGTCGCGAGACACCGGTAGAAGTAAGTTTCGCAGATGTTAAGAAAACAAATTAAGGAGGCAATTCCAAATGGCAAAGAAAGTAGAAGGATACATTAAATTGCAGATCCCTGCTGGAAAGGCAACTCCAGCTCCTCCAGTTGGACCTGCACTTGGACAGCACGGTGTAAACATCGTAGAGTTCACAAAGCAGTTTAATGCAAAGACAGCCGATCAGGGCGACTTAATTATCCCTGTAGTTATTACTGTATATGCAGACAGAAGTTTCAGTTTCATTACTAAGACTCCACCTGCTCCGGTATTAATCAAGAAAGCTTGCAAGATTCAGTCTGGTTCAGGCGAGCCAAACAAGAAGAAGGTTGCTAAGATCACAAAGGCACAGGTTCAGGAAATCGCTGAGCTTAAGATGCCTGACTTAAACGCAGCTTCACTTGAGTCTGCGATGAGCATGATCGCTGGTACAGCAAGATCAATGGGTGTTGAAGTGGTTGACTAACACTTAGCGAAGCCAACATACCCCTAAAATAGTTGCAAATTTATGCAACCCAAAATAATAACAAAGAAACGTAAATGTGGGAGGGCCCTCTCCCGATATTACCACCAGGAGGTTATTTTTTCATGAAAAGAGGAAAGAAGTATCAAGACGCTGTTAAGGCATTTGATAAGAAAGAGCAGTACGATGTTGCTGACGCTATCTCTATCGTAAAGAAAAATGCTACAGCTAAATTTGACGAGACAATCGAGCTTCATCTTAGAACAGGCTGCGACGGACGTCACGCAGAGCAGCAGATCCGTGGTGCGGTTGTATTACCACACGGAACAGGAAAAACAGTTAAGGTTTTAGTTTTCGCTAAGGGAACTAAGGTTGACGAGGCACAGGCAGCAGGAGCTGACTTCGTTGGAGGCGAGGAGTTAATTCCAAAGATCCAGAACGAGGGATGGTTAGACTTCGACGTTGTAGTTGCTACACCTGATATGATGGGTGTTGTTGGTCGTTTAGGACGTGTCCTTGGACCAAAGGGCTTAATGCCAAACCCAAAGGCAGGAACAGTTACTATGGATGTAACAAAAGCTGTTAACGATATCAAAGCCGGTAAGATTGAGTACAGATTGGACAAGACAAACATTATCCATGTGCCAGTTGGAAAAGCATCTTTCACAGACGAGCAGTTAAACGACAACTTCCAGTCTCTTATGGGTGCAATTAATAAAGCAAAACCTGCTAGCTTAAAGGGTCAGTACATTAAGAGCGCAACTCTTACATCTACAATGGGACCTGGCGTTAAGTTAAACGTGGTTAAGATTACACAGTAAGATAGTTAAACAGTTACAGTAAAACAATTTACAAGACCTATCAAACGCCAAGCAAAAGTTTTGCGGAAAGTAATTGACATCCGTAATATAGTTTGATATAATTGCAATGCATATTGCCGAAGACAGTAGGTGCCGCAAGGCGTAAACGTAGAACCTACCGAGGGAATTTTCGAGATTTATCTTGAATTTTGACTTGTACCCTTCTGTCGACAGGCAGGAGGGTTTCTTTGATTAATAAATCAAATACCTCATGTCTTTTATGCGAAAATCTAAAAGGAGGTAAATGAATCGTGGCAAAGGTAGAACTTAAACAGCCAATCGTAGATGAGATTTCCGGTGTTATCAATGGTGCACAGTCAGTAGTAGTTGTTGATTACTTAGGACTCACAGTAGCAGAGGATACTCAGTTACGTAAACAGTTAAGAGAAGCCGGTGTAACTTACAAGGTATACAAGAATACTTTAGTAAACCGTGCAATCCAGGGAACAGAGTTCGAGGGATTAAAGGATGTCCTTGAAGGACCAAGCGCATTCGCTGTATCAACAGAGGATGCAACAGCACCAGCTAGAATCTTAGCTAAGTTCGCTAAAACAGCTCCGGCTTTAGAGATTAAAGCAGGTGTAGTTGAGGGAACATTTTATGATGCTGAGGGTATGAAGGCAATCTCCGCTGTACCTAGCAGAGATGAGCTTCTTGGAAAATTACTTGGAAGCATTCAGTCACCTATCACAAATCTTGCTCGTGTACTCAATCAGATCGCAGAGCAGGGTGGCGCTGCAGATGCAGCCGTAGAGGCAGCACCAGCAGAGGATGCTGCAGAGGAAGCTCCAGCAGCAGAATAATTCAAATATTATATTTGAACCTTATTATCATAATTAAATTTTTAAATGGAGGAAATTATAATGGCAAAGTTAACAACAGCAGAGTTTATTGATGCTATCAAAGAGTTAAGCGTATTAGAGTTAAATGATTTAGTAAAAGCTTGTGAAGAAGAGTTCGGTGTTTCTGCAGCAGCAGGTGTTGTAGTTGCAGCAGCAGGAGCTGGCGGAGACGCAGCTGAGGAGAAGACTGAGTTCGACGTAGAGCTTACAGAGGTTGGACCAAACAAGGTTAAGGTTATCAAGGTTGTTCGTGAGATCACAGGTCTTGGACTTAAAGAGGCTAAGGACGCTGTTGATGGCGCACCAAAGGTTATCAAAGAGCAGCTTGACAAGGCTTCAGCAGAGGATGCTAAGGCTAAACTTGAGGCAGAGGGTGCTAAGGTTACTCTTAAATAGTCGGATAGGCTACGAGCGGAGTAAAAACATAAAAAAGAGCCAAGGGCAAATTCTATTTGCGCCTTGGCTCTTTTTTATGTTTTTATTGCGCGACAGTCGGAGCGCGTCCCGAAAATGCCTGAGCATTTTTGGGACCTCCGCTCGTAGCCTATCCGATGCTCTGTAAAATTATTGCGTAAATACTTTGAATATTTTACAAAAAATAAAAAAACACTTGCATTCGTGTCGGATTTGTTGTATAGTATACGTTGCACTATTGTGGTGCAGTGGCATTTTTATGCAATTTTTTAAATGATGCAAATTTGTCAATAGGTAAATTACACTAAAATGCATTCACAAATATGTGCACAAGAGAAAAACCACAAGATATAGTAACTGGGGTGGTTTTTGAATCATTATCTAGATACTTGCTAGATTAAAATAAAAACGAGAGGTGAAACGTCAATGGAGAAAAACAGAATACGTCCGGTCACATCCGGAAAAAGCATGCGTATGAGTTACTCAAGACAAAAAGAGGTTCTGCAGATGCCAAATCTGATTGAGGTCCAGAAGGATTCTTATCAGTGGTTCTTAGACGAAGGTCTCAAGGAAGCTTTTGCGGATATCTCTCCAATCACAGATTACAGCGGAAAGCTTAGTCTTGATTTTGTGGATTTTACATTATGCGAAGATGATGTAAAGTATACAATTCCTGAGTGCAAGGAAAGAGATGCAACATACGCAGCTCCTTTAAAGGTTAAAGTCAGACTTCACAACAAAGAGACAGATGAGATTAATGAGCATGAAATTTTCATGGGTGATCTGCCTTTAATGACAGAGACCGGTACATTCGTAATCAACGGTGCAGAGCGAGTTATTGTCAGTCAGTTAGTTCGTTCTCCTGGTATTTATTACGGAATTGCTCATGATAAGCTCGGAAAGACCCTGTATTCTTGTACTGTTATTCCAAACCGTGGTGCATGGCTTGAGTATGAGACAGACTCTAACGACGTTTTTTATGTAAGAGTAGACAGAACACGTAAGGTACCTATCACAGTACTTTTACGTGCACTTGGAGTAGGTACAAACCAGGCTATTCTCGATATGTTCGGAGATGAGCCAAAGATCCAGGCATCATTCAGCAAGGACCCTGCAATCACAGAGCGTGAGCCACAGGGAAGCTATGAGGCTGGTTTATTAGAGTTATATAAGAAGATTCGTCCGGGCGAGCCACTTTCAGTTGAGAGTGCAGAGAGCCTTATCACAGCAATGTTCTTCGATCCTAGAAGATATGACCTTGCCAAGGTAGGACGTTATAAGTTTAATAAGAAGCTTGCTTTAAAGAACCGTATCAGTGGACAGGTTTTAGCTGAGGACGTAGTTGATCCTTCTACAGGTGAGGTTATCGCTGAGGCAGGTACTGTTGTTGACCGTGCGCTTGCCACACAGATCCAGAACGCTGCCGTTCCTGCTTTATGGATTCAGACAGAGACAAGAAATGTCAAGATTCTTTCTTCTATGATGGTTGACATCAGAAGCTGGATTCCTGAGCTTGAGGATCCTAAGTCTATCGGTGTTACCGAGCTTGTTTACTATCCGGTACTCGCTCAGATTCTCGAGGAGTATGATTCTCTTGAGGATAGAATCGAGGCTATAAAGAGAGATATATCTGACCTTATTCCAAAGCATATTACTAAAGAGGATATCTTCGCAACTATCAACTACAATATGCACTTAGAGTGGGGCGCAGGAACAGATGACGATATCGATCATCTTGGAAACAGACGTATCCGTGCGGTTGGAGAGCTGTTACAGAACCAGTACCGTATCGGTCTCTCAAGACTGGAGCGTGTTGTTCGTGAAAGAATGACTACACAGGACTTAGAGGGAATTTCACCTCAGTCACTTATCAATATAAAGCCTGTAACTGCCGCTGTTAAAGAATTCTTCGGTTCTTCACAGCTTTCACAGTTCATGGATCAGAACAACCCTCTTGGAGAGCTTACTCACAAGAGACGTTTATCAGCACTTGGACCTGGTGGTCTTTCAAGAGACCGTGCCGGATTCGAGGTTCGAGATGTACATTACACTCACTACGGCCGTATGTGTCCTGTAGAGACTCCTGAGGGACCAAACATCGGTCTTATCAACTCACTTGCATGCTATGCGAGAATCAATGAGTATGGCTTCGTAGAGGCTCCATACCGTAAGATTGACAAGACTGATCCTAAGAACCCGGTAGTCACAGAAGAGGTTGTATACATGACAGCCGACGAGGAGGACAACTACCACGTAGCACAGGCTAATGAGAAGCTTGATGCCGAAGGACATTTCGTACGTAACTCAGTTTCGGGTCGTTACAGAGAGGAAACTCAGGAGTACGATAAGTCAGCATTTGATTATATGGATGTGTCTCCAAAGATGGTATTCTCAGTAGCTACAGCGCTGATTCCATTCTTGCAGAACGATGACCCTACACGTGCCCTCATGGGATCAAACATGCAGCGTCAGGCCGTTCCGCTTCTGACCACAGAGGCTCCTGTAGTTGGTACAGGTATTGAGACAAAGGCCGCAGTTGACTCAGGTGTCTGCGTAGTTGCAAAGGCAGACGGAGAGGTATTATCTTCAGAGTCAAACCGCATTATCATAAAAGAGACTGACGGAAACAAGAGAGAGTATATCCTTACAAAGTTCTCTCGTTCTAACCAGTCAAACTGCTACAACCAGAGACCTATCGTATTTAAGGGTGACAAGGTTAAGGCAGGCGATGTTATCGCAGACGGTCCTTCAACAAGTCAGGGAGAGCTTGCTCTTGGAAAGAACCCGCTTATCGGATTCATGACATGGGAAGGATACAACTACGAGGATGCCGTTCTTCTTTCAGAGCGTCTCGTAGAGTATGATGTGTATACATCAGTTCATATCGAGGAATATGAAGTAGAGTCACGTGATACAAAGCTCGGACCTGAGGAGATTACACGTGATGTCCCTGGTGTCGGCGACGACGCACTCAAGGACCTTGATGAGAGAGGTATCATCCGTGTAGGTGCAGAGGTTCGTGCCGGTGATATCCTTGTAGGAAAGGTTACACCAAAGGGTGAGACAGAGCTTACAGCAGAGGAGAGACTTCTTCGTGCCATCTTCGGTGAGAAGGCAAGAGAGGTTCGTGATACATCACTTAAGGTACCTCATGGTGCTTACGGTATCATTGTTGATGCCAAGGTATTTACAAGAGAGAACGGCGATGAGCTTTCTCCGGGAGTAAACCAGTCAGTACGTATCTACATTGCACAGAAGAGAAAGATTTCTGTCGGTGATAAGATGGCCGGACGTCACGGTAACAAGGGTGTCGTTTCCCGTGTGCTTCCTGTTGAGGATATGCCATTCCTTCCAAACGGACGTCCACTGGATATCGTACTTAACCCACTCGGTGTTCCTTCACGAATGAACATCGGTCAGGTCCTTGAGATTCACCTGAGTCTCGCTGCAAAGGCACTTGGCTTCAATATCTCAACTCCTGTATTTGATGGAGCAAACGAGGTAGATATCGAGGATACACTTGAGCTTGCAAATGATTACGTAAATCTTCCGTTCGATAAGGAAGAGCTTGAAAAGGATTTACAGGCTGAGCATCCATACTGGAGCGCAGATGCTGAAATCTTCTATGATAAATATGTTGATACACTCCGTGAGGATGTTATGGAATACCTTTCAACAAACAGAGCTCACAGAAGCTTATGGAAGGGCGTTCCGATTTCAAAGGATGGAAAGGTACAGCTTCGTGATGGTAGAACAGGTGAGTGCTTCGATGGAAAGACAACTATCGGACACATGCATTACCTTAAGCTGCATCATCTTGTTGACGATAAGATCCATGCACGTTCAACAGGTCCTTACTCATTAGTTACACAGCAGCCACTCGGTGGTAAGGCACAGTTCGGTGGACAGCGTTTCGGAGAGATGGAGGTTTGGGCTCTTGAGGCATATGGTGCTGCATATACACTCCAGGAGATCCTTACAATGAAGTCCGATGATGTTGTTGGCCGTGTCAAGACCTACGAGGCTATCATCAAGGGTGAGAATATCCCTGAGCCTGGTATTCCAGAGTCATTCAAGGTACTTCTCAAAGAGCTTCAGGCACTTGGCCTGGATGTCAAGGTACTTGATGAGAACAGAGAAGAGGTTGAGCTTATCGAGACAAGTGAGTACGGTAATACAGATATCAACTCAATTATCGGAAACGATAAGGACTATGCATTCGAGGACAGTGAGTCATTCGCAGAGCATGGTTTCTCAAAGAAAGAATTTGATGACAACGAAGAGCTTGTTGACATAGAAGAGGAAGAGTCTCCTGAGACAGCGGATGACGATATTTTTGCTGATGAAGTTCTTGATGACGAAGAATAATTAGAAGGGAGTGCCAAAATGCCAGAAACAAATAATATAGAAAATAATCAGGCAATGCAGTTTGATGCGATTCAGATTGGATTAGCATCTCCTGAAAAGATCAGAGAGTGGTCACATGGCGAGGTTAAAAAGCCTGAGACTATTAACTATAGAACATTAAAGCCTGAAAAAGACGGTCTTTTCTGCGAGAAGATTTTCGGACCAACGAAGGACTGGGAGTGTCATTGTGGTAAATACAAGAAGATACGTTATAAGGGTGTTGTCTGCGACCGATGTGGCGTAGAAATCACAAAGTCAAGCGTTCGTAGAGAGCGTATGGGACACATCGAGCTTGCTGCTCCTGTATCTCATATCTGGTATTTCAAGGGTATCCCATCACGTATGGGACTCATCCTTGACTTATCTCCACGTGTACTTGAGAGAGTACTGTACTTTGCTTCATATATTGTGCTTGACCCGGGCGAGACAAAGCTTGCATACAAGCAGATTCTCAACGAGTCAGAGTACCAGGAGGCATGCGATACTTATGGCCGCTCAGCATTCCGTGTAGGAATGGGTGCTGAGTCTATCCATGAGCTTTTAGCAGCAATTGATCTCGAGAAGGATTCGGCAGAGCTTAAGGCAGAGCTTGAGAATGCTACAGGCCAGAAGCGTGCACGTATCATCAAGAGGCTTGAGGTTGTAGAGGCTTTCCGTGAGTCAGGAAACAAGCCTGAGTGGATGATTATGACAGTTATTCCTGTTATTCCACCGGATCTTCGTCCAATGGTTCAGCTCGATGGAGGACGTTTCGCAACAAGTGATCTTAACGACCTTTACAGACGAATCATCAACCGTAACAACCGTCTTAGAAGACTTCTTGATCTTGGAGCACCGGATATCATCGTTCGTAACGAGAAACGTATGCTTCAGGAGGCTGTCGATGCACTTATCGACAACGGCCGTCGTGGACGTCCTGTTACCGGTCCTGGAAACAGAGCTCTTAAGTCTCTTTCAGACATGCTCAAGGGAAAGGGAGGACGTTTCCGTCAGAACCTTCTCGGAAAGCGAGTTGACTACTCAGGACGTTCAGTTATCTGTGTAGAGCCAAAGCTTAAGATTTATCAGTGTGGTCTTCCAAAGGAGATGGCTATCGAGCTTTTCAAACCATTCGTTATGAAGGAGCTTGCCGCTAACGGAACCGCACACAACATAAAGAGTGCAAAGAAGATGGTTGAGAGACTTCAGCCGGAGGTATGGGATGTCCTTGAGGACGTCATTAAAGAGCATCCGGTTATGCTTAACCGAGCTCCTACACTCCACAGACTTGGAATCCAGGCCTTCGAGCCAATCCTTGTAGAGGGTAAGGCAATCAAGCTTCATCCACTCGTATGTACAGCGTTCAACGCCGACTTCGATGGAGACCAGATGGCTGTACATCTTCCACTGACTGCTGAGGCACAGGCTGAGTGCAGATTCATGCTTCTGTCACCTAACAACCTGCTTAAGCCTTCCGATGGTGGACTTGTAGCCGTTCCTTCACAGGATATGATCCTTGGAGTTTACTACCTCACAATGAGAAAGCTCGCTGATTACAAGGATGATCCAAAGATGGTTGCACAGGTGTCATCAGACACTGTATACAATGATATTGAGGAGCTTAGAAAGCTCACAACTCCTGATGAAAATACAGGAAAGGCTGAGCTTGGCTTATATGACCTTATCTGGTTTGAGGATGTCACAGACGGAAACCGTCGTGTGCTTTGCAGACCGATAGATCTTCTCGGCCGTTACTATGGAAGTGTTAATCTTGCAATGCTCGCTTACGAGAACAAGGAGATTACTCTTCACCAGAATATCTTTGTACACCGTACAGTAAAGCTTGCTGACGGCACAGAGGTTTCAGGTTTTACAGAGACAACAGTAGGACTTTTGATATTCAATGAGAGCATTCCACAGGATCTTGGTTTTATAGACAGATCAAAGGCTGAGAATGCACTCAAGTTTGAGGTTGAGTTCCACGTTGGTAAGAAACAGATCAAGCAGATACTTGAGAAGGTTATCAACACACACGGAGCTACAACAACAGCAGAGGTTCTTGACAATGTCAAGGCTATGGGATACAAGTATTCAACCCAGGCTGCCATGACAGTTTCAATTTCAGATATGACAGTGCCACCACAGAAGCCACAGATGATCGCTGATGCACAGGACACTGTAGATAAGATTACAAGACAGTACAAGCGTGGACTTATCACTGATGAGGAGCGTTACAAAGAGGTTATCGAGACATGGAAGGATACAGATGATGCCCTTACAAAGGCACTTCTTACAGGTCTTGATAAGTACAACAACATCTTCATGATGGCAGATTCCGGAGCCCGTGGATCTGATAAGCAGATCAAACAGCTTGCAGGTATGCGAGGACTCATGGCTGATACAACAGGTCGTACAATCGAGCTTCCTATCAAGTCATGCTTCCGTGAGGGTCTTGACGTACTCGAGTACTTCATGTCAGCACATGGAGCTCGTAAGGGACTTTCAGATACAGCGCTTCGTACAGCCGATTCAGGATACCTTACAAGACGTCTCGTAGATGTTTCACAGCATATGATCGTTCGTGAGTCAGACTGCTGTGCAGGCACAGGACGTGAGATTCCGGGAATGGTCGTAAAGGCATTCATGGAGGGTCGAGAGGAAATCGAGAGCCTTCAGGAGAGAATTACAGGTCGTTTTTCTTGCAACACAATCTGCGATAAGGATGGCAATGTAATCGTTAAGGCCAACCATATGATCACACCAAAGCGTGCAGCAAAGGTTATGGCAGAGGGTGTTGACGAGAACGGTAATCCGATCACACAGGTTAAGATCCGTACAGTACTTACTTGCCGTTCACACATGGGAGTGTGTGCTAAGTGTTACGGTTCAAACCTTGCAACAGGTCAGGCAGTACAGGTTGGTGAAGCAATCGGTATCATCGCAGCACAGTCAATCGGTGAGCCTGGTACACAGCTTACCATGAGAACCTTCCATACAGGTGGTGTTGCCGGTGGAGATATCACACAGGGTCTTCCTCGAGTAGAGGAGATTTTCGAGGCACGTAAGCCTAAGGGACTCGCTATTATCACAGAGTTCGGCGGAATTGCCACAATCAAGGATACAAAGAAGAAGCGTGAGGTTATCGTTACAAACAACGAGACAGGCGAGACAAAGGCTTATCTCATTCCTTACGGCTCACGTATCAAGGTTGTAGACGGACAGGAGCTTGAGGCCGGCGACGAGCTTACAGAGGGTTCTGTAAATCCACACGATATCCTCAAGATTAAGGGCGTTCGTGCGGTTCAGGATTACATGCTCCGCGAGGTACAGCGTGTTTACCGTTTACAGGGTGTTGAGATTAACGATAAGCATGTCGAGGTTATAGTTCGTCAGTGCTTACAGAAGATCCGCGTAGAGGAGCCGGGAGATTCAGATTTACTTCCGGGCAGCATGGTTGATGCCCTTGACTTCTTAGAGCTCAACGAGAAGCTTGAGGAAGAGGGCAAGGAGCTTGCAGTTGGCTCACAGGTATTACTTGGAATCACAAAGGCATCTCTTGCAACCAACTCATTCCTGTCAGCAGCTTCATTCCAGGAGACCACAAAGGTTCTTACTGAGGCAGCAATCAAGGGCAAGGTTGATCCGCTTATCGGTATGAAGGAGAACGTAATCATCGGTAAGCTCATCCCGGCAGGAACAGGTATGAAGATTTATCGTAATATCAAGCTTGACAGCGATGTAAACGATGACGATACACTTGATTTTGATGATGATGATTTTGCGGATTTCGCAGAGGAAGAGGCAGTCGGAGTCATTGATACAGATACTGAATCAGTTGATGAAGAATAATTACTGATGTTTGTACTTAAGCTACAGAAGCTGTTACAAACCAAAAACAAAGAAGTCCGGGAAACCGGACTTCTTTCTTGTATTATATTGAAAACAAAATTGGTCTTGACAAAACAGACAAGGATTTGTATAATATTTTAGCGTGCATAAGATTGCACTGCTTAAAATAAAACAGGAGGTGAAAATAATGCCAACATTTAACCAGTTAGTAAGAAAAGGACGTCAGACATCTGTAAAGAAGTCTACAGCACCAGCTCTTCAGAGAAGCTTTAACTCTCTCCAGAAGAAGCCAATCAACACTTCTTCTCCACAGAAGCGTGGTGTATGTACAGCTGTTAAGACAGCTACTCCTAAGAAGCCTAACTCAGCTCTTAGAAAGATCGCCAGAGTACGTCTTTCAAACGGAATCGAAGTAACTTCATACATTCCTGGTGAGGGACACAACTTACAGGAGCATAGCGTTGTTCTGATTCGTGGTGGCCGTGTTAAGGATTTACCAGGTACACGTTACCATATCATCCGTGGTACATTAGATACTGCAGGTGTTGCAAACAGAAAACAGGCCCGCTCTAAGTACGGCGCAAAGAGACCAAAAGCTGCTAAATAATTTAGCAACATTGTGTATCACAAACAGAACTAAAGTAGGTTAGTGTTGGGATTAGACCTGCAGATGCAGGATTTCACTTTATGAATACAATTCCGCACGAACACATTAGAGAGACACATGTGAGTACCGATGAATTAATCCACAAATATCATGATTAAGGAGGGAAGTAACGTGCCACGTAAAGGACATACTCAGAAAAGAGACGTATTAGCAGATCCAATGTACAACAGCAAAGTAGTTACAAAGCTTGTTAACAGCATTATGTTAGACGGTAAGAAAGGCGTAGCTCAGAAGATTGTATACGGAGCATTTGCTACAGTAGAAGAGAAGACAGGAAGACCAGCTCTTGAAGTATTCGAAGAGGCTATGAACAATGTAATGCCAGCTCTCGAAGTAAAAGCAAGACGTATCGGTGGTGCCACATATCAGGTACCAATCGAGGTTCGCCCTGATCGTCGTCAGGCTTTAGGCCTTCGTTGGTTAACAGCATTCTCACGTGCCAGAGGAGAGAAAACTCAGGCTGAGAGATTAGCTAACGAGATCATGGATGCAGCTAACAACACAGGCGCATCTGTTAAGAGAAAAGAAGATATGCACAAGATGGCAGAGGCAAACAAGGCATTCGCACATTACAGATTCTAGTTTCTGTAAAAAGCTTACAACTTTGCTTTTGATTCATGCAGCGAACCGGATTTGTAACAGAGTCCGGTTGTGCATAGGACACTAAATATAGGAGGAAAAAACCTTGGCTGGAAGAGAATATCCACTTGAGAGAACCAGAAATATTGGAATCATGGCTCATATCGATGCTGGTAAAACAACACTGACAGAGCGTATTCTTTATTATACTGGTATTAACTATAAAATCGGTGATACTCATGAAGGTACTGCTACCATGGACTGGATGGAGCAGGAGCAGGAAAGAGGTATTACAATTACTTCTGCCGCTACAACATGTCACTGGACACTTGAAGAGTTCACTAAACCAAAGCCAGGAGCACTTGAGCATCGTATCAACATCATCGATACACCGGGCCACGTTGACTTCACAGTAGAAGTTGAGCGTTCACTCCGTGTACTTGATGGCGCAGTTGGTGTGTTCTGTGCAAAGGGTGGTGTTGAGCCTCAGTCAGAGAACGTTTGGCGTCAGGCTGACACATACAATGTACCTCGTATGGCATTCATCAATAAGATGGATATCTTAGGTGCAAACTTCTACGGAGCTGTTGACCAGATCCGTACAAGATTAGGAAAAAATGCTATCGTACTTCAGTTACCAATCGGTAAAGAGGACGATTTCAAAGGAATTATCGACCTTTTCGAGATGAAGGCTTATATCTACAATGATGAGAAGGGTGACGATATCACAGTTACTGATGATCTTGGAGATATGGCTGATCAGGCTGCAGAGTACCGTACAGAGCTCATTGAGAAAATCTGTGAGTTAGATGACGATCTCATGATGCAGTATCTTGAGGGTGAGGAGCCATCTGTAGAGGATATGAAGAAGGTTCTTCGTAAAGCAACATGTGAGTGTACAGCAGTACCTGTATGTTGTGGTTCTGCATACCGTAACAAGGGTGTACAGAAGTTACTTGACGCTATTGTTGAGTATATGCCAGCTCCTACAGATATCCCTTCAATCAAGGGAACAGATCTTGAGGGAAATGAGATTGAGAGACATTCATCAGATGATGAGCCATTCTCAGCACTTGCATTCAAGATCATGGCAGATCCATTCGTAGGAAAGCTTGCATTCTTCCGTGTTTACTCAGGAAAATGTAAGGCAGGTTCTTATGTATTAAATGCAACAAAGGATAAGAAAGAGCGTATCGGACGTATTCTTCAGATGCATGCAAATAAGAGACAGGAATTGGATGAGGTTTACTCAGGTGATATCGCTGCTGCTGTTGGATTTAAATTCACAACAACAGGTGATACAATCTGTGATGAGCAGCATCCGGTTATCCTTGAGTCTATGGAGTTCCCAGAGCCAGTTATCGAGCTCGCTATCGAGCCAAAGACAAAAGCTGGACAGGGTAAGTTAGGTGAGGCTCTTGCAAAGCTTGCAGAGGAGGATCCTACATTCCGTGCTCATACTGATCAGGAAACAGGTCAGACAATCATCGCTGGTATGGGTGAGCTTCACCTTGAGATCATCGTTGACCGTCTTCTCCGTGAGTTCAAGGTTGAGGCAAACGTTGGTGCACCTCAGGTTGCTTACAAGGAGACATTTACAAAGGCTGTTGATCAGGAATACAAATATGCTAAGCAGTCAGGTGGACGTGGACAGTACGGACACTGTAAGGTTCGCTTCGAGCCAATGGATGCCAATGGAGAAGAACTTTTCAAGTTCGATTCAGAGGTTGTCGGTGGTGCTATTCCAAAGGAGTACATCCCATCAATCGGCGAAGGTATCGAGGAGGCTACAAAGGCCGGCTCTCTTGGTGGATTCCCAGTAGTTGGTATCCATGCAACAGTATACGATGGATCTTACCATGAGGTCGATTCATCAGAGATGGCATTCCACATTGCCGGATCTATGTGTTTCAAAGAGGCTATGGCAAAGGCTGCACCTGTATTACTTGAGCCTATCATGAAGGTAGAGGTTACAATGCCTGAGGAGTACATGGGAGACGTTATCGGTGATGTTAACTCTCGTCGTGGACGTATCGAGGGTATGGACGATCTCGGCGGTGGAAAGATTGTACATGCATATGTACCACTTGCAGAGATGTTCGGTTACTCTACAGACCTTCGTTCTAAGACACAGGGACGTGGAAACTACTCAATGTTCTTCGACAGATATGAACCGGTTCCAAAGAATGTACAGGACAAGGTTCTTGCTAACCACGCAAAATAATTGCAAATTAGCAAACAATTTATAGTACAAATGATGAAATATATACTATATATGGTATAAAAATCAAAAATAAAGGCATTTCCCCTTGAAAAAGGGGGATTTGCCATAAAATTTACTTGAAAAAACTTTGATTATTTCGTATAATCAAAGCAGTCGGTAGATTATAAAAATAGCCCATGGGGCATAAAAGTTTAAGGAGGACGTTTCAAAATGGCAAAGGCTAAATTTGAAAGAACAAAACCACATTGTAATATTGGTACCATCGGTCACGTAGATCATGGTAAAACAACTTTAACAGCAGCTATTACAGCAGTATTAGCAGCTCGTGTCGCTGGTAACACAGCTACAGATTTCGCTAACATTGATAAGGCTCCAGAGGAGAGAGAGCGTGGAATCACAATTTCTACAGCTCACGTTGAGTATGAGACAGAAAAGAGACATTACGCACACGTTG
>ULKF01026442.1_pt1 | contig 15731 bp, 14 predicted proteins | sample 1951071 | NCBI WGS metagenome assembly ULKF01 (sample SAMEA4835492, study PRJEB28245) | human gut metagenome | biome: gut microbiome; material: fecal sample | place: Denmark | collected 2008
AAGCTCTCCGATTTGGCAAAAAGCAATAAGCTTTTATTTGATTTTTTTAAGAACAAGGGGTTAGATGAAAATTCTTACGTTTATTCTTCTGATATTGAAAAATTAAAGGAAGAATTTGATGACGGCGACGGCAAATTTTCAAAACGTGAATTAAGAAAAATGGGGCTTGATATTAAACGTTCCGAGGTTAAGTCTGTTAACAGAACTTTGCAGGCTATTGAAGCTGCAGAGCTGGCTGATGACGGTGTTTATCCAGTGAAAGCAGATGATAATACTACTGATTTTTATTCAAAAGATAACATCAAAAAGAAATCCGTTTCTGTTAACGGTTTAAACACTGTAACTACAGAATTTGATGAAACAGGTGAAAAAGAACTGAAAATAATTACCGATATGAAAGGATTTGGCAGGGTAACAGAAGATTTGAGCAATCCTAAAGTTCAAACAATAACTTATGAAGGTGAAAAACTTATAGCAAAAAATGGCGGTATTATAAAAGAAGAAATAGGCTTTGTTAATGATGTTTTAACAAAAACAACAACTGATATTGACGGTAATAAAAAGTTATATCATCAGCAGCAAGGGACTAACGAGTGGATTGAAAATGTTCCCGAACCTGTTAAACAGCCCGTACAAAACAATGTAGAAGAGCCTGTAAAAGAAGTTCCGGATTTTAAAGAAGTATTTGAAAAATCAGGTAAAAAAGTTAATATTGATGAAACAGGCTCATCTCAAAGACTTACCAAAAATAATACGTGGAACACAGATGTAATTATTCCCAAAAGAGCAAATTATGACGGAAAAGGTGTTCCTGAAGAAATTGCCATTGCGCTTCCAACAGACTACGGACATAAAGGTTCTGACGGTGTTGCTCAAAAAAGGTATCAAACATTAAAACTTGTAGATCCCGAAAATAATGTTTATTCGGACAGAGCAGGCGTAAGACATTTTCAAATGAATTTAACAGATGACGGGATAAACTTAAAGCAGGTAAGCTATGATAACGGAAAAATATCTGACCTTACTTCAAAAGATAGTGATAAGGTTAAAACATTCCTTGATAATAATGTTAAAGTTGTTGAGAAGGAAGTTGAAACAGACTATCAAAAAGAACACAAAAGCAAATTGGTCGGAAGCGATATGAACCGTGACGCTGCACGATTAATCAATCTTGAAAACAAAGAGGCCGCAGAAACTCTGGTAAATCGTCTGGCTGATAGAAATACATCTTGGGAAACCTATTTGCAGACAGGTACGGAAAACGGTTCGTTAACAGGTTCAAACGGACTGCTTGAAAAACTTTTTGATGCAGGTGCCATTAAGTCCGAGGATGGCAAAACATCTGTTTCTTACAAAACTTATAAAAATTTGAAGCCAGCAATCGACGGTTTGATGGCTTCAATTCCCGATAGTACAGAAATAAAAAATTCTCCCGAATACAAGAAAATCAAAATCCTGACAGAAGAATTAAGTAAAACAAAAGGCACAATGAACCATAATAAAGTTCGTGATTTGGATACGGCGCTTATGGAGCTTGCTAAAAAGTATATGGTTAATCCGCAAGGAACGAATTATGCCAATAATTCATATCTGAGAAGTGCTAATAATAAAGTCTTAATTCAGCCTGATAATTCCAACAGTATGTGGAGAACGGATGCTAAATTTACTATGGACGGAAAAGATTATTACTTCTACAGAAATGATGCCGTATACGATAAATGTTATGATTTTCAGGACATTGTCGGCTTAAATAAACTTATAACAAATGATTTAACTGCCAACAACAGAAAAGGAGAATTAACATTTAACGCAGACAAACTAAATACGGAAGAAAGTTACTATTTCCAAACCCGCGGCGGACGAAAACTTTCTGTCACTGTTGAAAATAATATTGCATTTTTAACAGATAAGGACGGTAATAAATTTCCGCTTAACGATATTCTGAACGGAAGAATTCCAATGCCCGAATAACCTGTGATAATCCCGCCTTTTTAAGGCGGGATTATTTTAGAAAATTATCAAGTTCTTTTTTTACAAGCTTAGGCGGTATTGTCAAACTGTTATTGAACTTTAAAGCATTATTCATACATTTTACATACTCATCATTTGCTTTTCTGAGTTTCTGAATTTGTGCAAGCATATAATAAGAATCTCCGTTTGCTCCGCAATTGTCTAATGATTTTTCCATTATTAGCGCTGCGTTGTCAAAGCGGTTAGATTTGGTCATTATTTTTGCATAAATTCTGTATGCATCAATGTCTTTTGGATTTAATTCCAGAGTTTTCTCAAGGTTCTCAACTGCTGAGGACAAATCACCTTCTTCATAGTTAATTGACGCAAGATTAAAATATGCCCAGCTGTAATCCGGCGAAAGTTCTGTTACTTTTTTGAATTTTTCTTTTGCCGCTTCATTTTCGCCCTGCTCTTTTAATATATTTCCGATATAAAAATGTGCATATATATCTTCATCATTAAGCTCAACAGTTCGTTGGAAATAATATTTTGCCCCATCCAATTTCCCTTCTTTGAAGTAGCACAGACCTATTGAAAAATATGAGTTTGAATCATTGTTATCTTTTGCCAGTACGTGTTCAAAACATTCGACGGCATCTTCGTATCTTTTTTTATCTATGTATACAAGTCCGAGATTGTAAAACGCATCAACTTCATCGGGTGCAAGCTCTATTGCTTTTTTATAAGCATCTTCGGCTTTATTAAGATCTTTAAGTTTTTCGTAAGTAATCCCGAGATTATAAAAAATCCCGCTGTCATCATTAAAGATTTTAGACAAATATAAGAAATGCTGTTTGGCTTCTTCAGAATAGCCGCAGTCTAATAAAAGTACCGCAAGCTCCCTGCGTGCCTGAAAATTTGTCTGGTCTTGCTTCAGAATACTTTGTAGTTCTTCTATTTTTTCTGATTTTGACATAACTAAATTGTAGCAATATTTAATATTTCCCGCAACTTCTTAATATTTTCCCTATTGCTTTTTTATACAAAATTGTCTAAAATGTATGAGAAATAAGGAGAGTTATTATGAGATTTTTAACTATAATGTTGTCATTTTTATTGTTTGCGCAAACCGTATCAGCTGCCCCGTTTAACGCTAAGGCTAAAACCAAAAGAATACCTGCGGGAACAAAGTTTTCGCTTCAAATGATGAATCCTGTTTCAACAACAACAGATAAAGCCGGTAGTGAATTTACAGCAATAATGATGACTGATCAGACTGCAGATTCCGATGTTATACTTCCTATGGGGTCGCTTGTGCGTGGAACAATAAAAAGAATTGAACCTTCTAAAAGAATGTCAAAAGGAGCGGTTTTGTATTTGGACTTTGACCATGTTGTAACTCCTAACGGACGGCAGCTTCCTTTAACATTTTCAGTTGTTGGCAGAAGCGATTTAACTTATGACGGCGGAATAACTTCTTCACGCGGTTATAAGGATGCATTGAAAGAAAACTGGGAAAATACTAAAGATATTACGGTTAATGCAACTGAATGGGGCGGTGATGTATTTGATGACATAATTGTTGCAGATCAGCTGATGACCGGTATTTGCGCTCTCGGGGGTGCTCTTGGCGGCGGTGCTTATTATGTTTATGACGGAATTGCCGACATGATAAGAAAGGGCAAAGATGTAAATCTTCGACAGGGTGAAGTTTTAAATGTTATACTGGTTGATCCTGTTGATGTTCCTGTAATATAAGAAAAAAAAAGGAGCCTTTTAAAGGCTCTTTTTTTTATCCTACCTGATTTCTTCCGTTATGTTTTGCATTATACAACCGTTTGTCTGCTTCTTCTATAATTGCTGATGCGGAATTTCCGTCAAACGGAAATGTTGAAACGCCTAAACTTATGGTTACATTTGTTTCTCTGTCTCCTGAAAGTTTGAATTTTCTGTTAGCAACTCTTTCGCATATTTTTTGCGCGGTTGATAATGCTTCATCTTTGCCTGTATTAGGAAGTATTATACTCATTTCTTCACCGCCGTATCTGCAAACTATATCAGTTGCACGAACATTTTTCTTTAAAGTTTGTGCTACCTGTCTTAATACTGCATCACCTGACTGGTGCCCGAATGTATCGTTAAATTTTTTGAAAAAGTCAATATCAATAATAATTAATGAAAAATTATTGTTATAACGCTTAGATTGCTCAACCTGCATTCTGATTTGTTCTTGAAAATATCTGTGATTATAAAGTTCTGTAAGCCCGTCTGTTGTTGCAAGTCTGTATTGCTGTTCAAAGTCACGAGATTTAATAAGATATTTAATAATATATGCACACGTGAAAGCCGCAATTGAAAATATAAGAGGGTAGATAACCTCAAGCCATAAATGTTCAAATTTCATAGAATAATAAGCAATAAGAATATATATAAGATAAGCTGATAATGACATCATCGAAGCCGCAAAAGCCGAGCTTACCCGAGAAACGACAGAAGCAATAAGCAATGCAAGTAAAATACTTAAAGCTATTGTATATCCTCTGTTAACCTTTCTTATAAAGTTATTGTCAATAATATTATTTACATAAGTTGCCTGAACTTCTACGCCGGGATAAATTTTCCCTGCAGGTACCGTTTTAATGTCGAAAAGACTTGCGGCAGTTGTTCCGAAATAGATTATTTTATTTGAAAAATCATAATCTAATTCTGTTTTTTCTCCGTTAACTGCTTTAATCAGCTGATACATGGGGATGTAAGTATACGTTCCTGCAGGACCGTACCAGTTAAGAATTGCACTTCCGTCCTTGTCAAGAAATATTTTTCTGTCCCCGAGTTTAAATTCTGAATTTTTATCTATTTCGTATGATGTCTGCTTTTCCCCGAGATAATTTAAGCCGACTTTTAAAGCAAGCTGCGGATAAAAATCATTTTTATATTTAACAACAAGAGGCATTTTTCTCAAGACACCGTCATCAGATCGTGATACATTTATAATTCCTATATTGGATGTCGCATTTAATATTCCTTCAAGGATAGTTCTGCAATTTGTGTATGTAAGCTGATTAAAATCTATATCTGAATTATTCTGGACATTTATTGTTAGTTTCTCAGGCAGCTCCGGAGGAATTCTTAAATCTTCCGACTGGTTGTCAAAATTCATTGATGTATAAAGATTGCTATACTTTTTAAATGTTTGTACAAGTGCCTCATCAGCCTGATTTTTACTTTTTAATGACTTAACAAACATTAAATCAAAAGCGATTGCACGCGGACTTTGCTTTTCTAAATAATTGATAATTTTTGCATACGTATCTCTTGGCAGCGGCCACTCTCCGTAACTATCAAGAATATATTCATAAGTAGCGTCATCTATTGCAACTATTACTATATCTTTATTTGCCTTTTTTGAACCTTCATTTATTAATATACTTTGCCGCAGGTCAAAAGTCCTGTTTTCTATTGTGTCTATAAAATTGTTTAAATTTGCACTTTTTAAAATCAAAAAAGCAAAGATAACAAAAAATATTAATCCAACCGCATAAGAAATTTTTTTGAACATAGCCCTCTATCTTCTTTATACTATTTCATTCTTTCAGTATAATTGAAGGTAGAAGATTTGGCAACAAAATGTTTCAGTAAAAATTGTTTTTCAAGAATAAAATTATTAAGCTTTAAAATTTCTGTAGAATATGACAATTCATCGGGGTTTTGAAGATATCTCAATAAACATTGTTCGTGCAGATTCATTCTAAATATCACCTTTAAAATCTAATAACGGATAACTTTGTTATTATGCCAAAATTAAAGAATTTTAACATCAGACAAATGCATGAGATTTTTCGGTACATATATAGCAAAATCCACTAAATAGGTTCAACTCTAATACAGCATTGGTTTTAAACCTATTTTCTACCATTTTCGTTTCCTAGCAAATTTTTTCATTTCATTCTCTTAACTCAAATAGGTACCTACGAGTTAACAATTTAAAATTTGAAAGGATGAAAAAATGAACGAAATTAAATGCCCTAAATGTGGAGAAATTTTTCAGGTAGATGAAAACCACTATGCTGCTATCGTAAAACAAGTTAAAGACAAAGAATTTTCAAAAGAATTAAAAAACAGAGAACAACAATTTGAGAATGATAAAAGGAATTTGACTCGCTTGATAAAACTTGAACTGGAAAAAGAATTTAACAAAGAGTTAAACGATAAAGAAGCAAAAATAACCGAATTAGAATCTGAAATTAAAGCCAAGGAAGAAACTTTTGTAGCAAAACTCGGAGAATTTATTGCTGTAAAAGATAAAGAAGTTCTCCAACTGCAAAATAAATTAAAGAATTTCAATAAGGATAAAGACCTTCAAATAGCAAATATTATGACTGATATGAGCAATAAATTAACCGCTCAGGAAAACTTTATTCTTAAACTTACCAATGAAAGTGAACTAGCAGAAAAAGAGTTCAAACTTCGGGAACAATCTTTGAAAGAGCAGTACGAAAATCAGTTAAGATTCAAAGATGAAGAAATTGAACGCTACAAAGATTTTAAAGCAAAACTCTCTACAAAAATGGTCGGCGAAACTCTTGAACAGCATTGTGAAATTGAGTTTAACAGACTACGTGCAACAGGTTTTCAAAACGCTTACTTTGAAAAAGATAATGATGCAAAAAGCGGAAGTAAAGGCGATTACATTTACAGAGACAAAGATTCTGAAGGTGGTGAATTTATCTCAATAATGTTTGAGATGAAAAACGAAATGGATACAAAATCTACAAAGAAGAAAAACGAAGATTTTTTGAAAGAATTGGATAAAGACCGCAGGGAAAAGAATTGTGAGTATGCGGTTTTAGTGTCTCTGCTTGAGCCTGAAAGTGAATTATATAATTCTGGTATTGTAGATGTTTCGCATAAATATCCAAAAATGTATGTAATCAGACCGCAGTTCTTTATTCCGATTATTACTTTACTCAGAAATGCCGCTTTGAATTCTTTAGAATATAGACGTGAGTTGTCATTAGTTAAGGCACAGAATATAGATGTTTCCAATTTTGAAGTAGCAATGAATGATTTTAAAGATAAGTTTTCAAAGAATTATGAATTAGCCAGTAGAAAATTCAAAACTGCGATTGAAGAAATTGATAAAACTATCGACCACCTGCAAAAGACAAAAGATGCATTGTTGTCGTCTGAAAATAACTTGCGATTGGCAAATAATAAAGCAGAAGATTTGACAATAAAGAGGCTGACGAAAAACAATCCGACTATGCAGAAGAAGTTTGCTGAAATCGCAAGTTAAAAATAAATAAAAATATTCACTTTATTTCAGTAGCAATTTTATGTTGCTACTGTTTTTTAATTTTTAATAAATTAAAAAAACTTATAGAACATTACAAATTATTGAAACCATCTGATATAAATGTGTACTTCATTATCTAAATTATTTTGGCGGCTTTTAATCTTTTCTGAACGTTTTCATTGTCTTTAGTTTCATTTGCAATATATTCTAGTAGTTCTTCTGTATAATCTATTTTATGTATTAGTATTCTTTTTATCCATTCAGTAGCTCCTTTTAGATTGTTGCCATTATCTTGTAGTAATTCCTTGTAATGGTCCATGCCAAAATACTCAATTAAAGCATTTTCTTTACCCTCAATAATATCTTTAAGTGCTTTAAACATTTTCTTTACATTACAAGATAGAATAATGGAAATCATATATATATATTTATCCTCCGTATCTTCAATTTATAATATAAGTTTCTTCATATTTTATAAATTTTATGTTATATTTATACTATGTTTACTAAGTTTCAAGGATGCTGTAATGGAAGAACTTATAGAATTTAAAATTAAACAAATGGTTGAACCTAGAAATATCACTTTTCAAGGAAATATTATCAGTCGTGAAGAAGAAATTGATTATTCAAAGTATGTTTTTAATATTATAGAAAATAATGAAGATAATAAAAGGTTTGAAATGCCAAATTCTTCTAATGAACTTAATAAAGATATAGTTGTTCAAATAATAATTGCAGGTAAGGAAAGAAAAAGTAAATCTTGGGAAATTAAGAAACTTAATAAAATAGAGGATAATAATGAATATGAACTAATCATATATTCTAATAGAAGTTCTATATATACTAATAAATACAGAAAACAATAAAATCATAGAACACCTTATCTAATATATATATATTTATAGTGTTTTTTTGATATAAAATTTAGTGAATACACAAACTAATAAAAATTGTTTCACCAATCAGAATAATAAAAAATAACCAGAGCTTAAAGTCAAAGCACAATATTTTAAAATATTGTGCTTTGACTTTAATTTAGAATATCCTCATCTTTATCGTTATTCTTGGCTATTTTATGAAATCCCTGATAATATCAACAAAGTTAGAATTATGAGAACAATAATACCTGCTACCCACCTATGTTGTATGATATTAAATTCTTCAATATCCTCATACTTGTTATTTTTCCATGCCAATTCATTTCCTTTTATTCCTAAGAAAATAGAGACACCTATATATGCTATTAGTCCCCAAATTTCATCAAGTCCAGCTTTATATAATAAATTAAAAACAAATCCTATTGCGATAAGAACACCTAAAACCGAACCGCATTTATTTCCTATCAACCATACAACTGGTAATAAAAATGCACCCCAATTAAATTTCTTTAATTCTTTAGGTAAACCTGTTGCATAATCAACATTGGAAGATTCAACTTGTGTATTTAATTCATCAACTAAATTTATATACAAGTTGCCAATATTATAGCCATCAATATTCCCTTTTTGAGAGTATATTAGTTTTCTTTTGGTTGCATAATCATTAGGAATATCTATAGAGATTTTTTTACTAACTAGTTTATAATTATCTTGATTATAGGTTTCCCAAATAAAATATTCTATTTCCACATTGTTTCCTGCTAAATCAGCATTTATTTTTAACGGAAGATTTATATCTAAGCAATGCTTATTTTGTGGTGGCTGTTTTGAATACCAGCGAAATTCTGTTATAAAATCCCCAGTTTTATTTTCAACTTGTGTCATTAGTTCAAGAATATCGTTTAATGTGTATAGTTTGTATTGTTCTCTTTTATCTATAAACTCTTGTCCAGCTTGAGTTACACCATTTGTTGCAACTAAAATTACCTCATTAGCATTAAATTCATCTTTACATCCCCATAATGCCCTTACCGGTTCAGGTTGAACTGGATAGCTATAATGTTTACATTGGACGATTGCACGATATCCAGATTGCTCGATAATTATATCAACTCCACCATCGCCAGAGCCTTTGGTAACATTTGTAGAATATCCCATTTTATTAAATACATCAGCGATAGCTTTTTCAAATTCCCAACCGTCTAAATTTAGCCAGTAATCCATTTCTTTTTGTTGTTTGATTTGTTTCACCGCTTGAAAAGCAACAGAACATTTTTCGATTTCCTGTTTTGCAATATCAATATATTTATGTTTTTCAGGAACCAACTTTAATTCTTCAACGGCACAATAAGGTTTATTAATCAGACTATAAAGCATTCCACGTTCAAAATGTAAATCTGGTGGTCCAAAACGGAAATTTTTACTTTCTATATTGTATATTTTAGGTTCTTTGGCATACATTAACTCATATGCTGTATTTAAGTCTATGATTGCTTCTTTATACGCACTTTCAGAACCACAATTTTTATAAGCTAAACTTCTGTAACTATACCATGCAGAACATTGTGGTTGATAAGCGATAGCTTCATTGTAGTCTTTTATTGCTAACTGATTCTCTCCAGCTAGATAATATGCATATGCTCGGCTTGCATAGTTTTCAGCAGGATTAGATGAATTGAATTCAATAATTCTAGTGTAGTCCTGTATTGCTTCATTATACTTTTTATTTTTAAGATTTAATTCTGCTCTTTCTCTATAAAGTTTAATATTATAAGGTGATAGTTCAATTTCATAGTTAAGAGAATTCTCTTTTTCTCTGTTTTTTATATATTTGATACCTGTATGAAGTCCCCAAACGATAAGTGCTACAGGAATTATCCATACTTGCTTAAATACAAATGCAATAACTCCAATAAGAACTATGCATAAAAGAAAACAACCTATTTTTGTCTCAAATTCTTCTTCTGGATTCATCTTAACTCCTTTCTTTATTCAAAAAATGTTTTAATAAAATCTTTCACCATGTGAATTACAAACCAAATAGTAATAACAACTGCGATTTTTTCAATCATTTTTCATTCTCCTTGGTTTTTAATTCTGTGGTTACATTAACATAAAAATAATTTTAATACCATAATTCTGATACTTTTGTTAAAAAGAATTATCAAGTTGTATTGTTTAAGTTTATCAAAAGACCTCTTAAAATAATTAGGAGGTTTAATATGAAGAAAGACAATACTTTTGGTAGAAAATTACAGGCTATAAGAAAGTCAAAAGGCTATACACAGGCAAAATTGGCAGAATTAGCAGATGTCCATGAAAAACATATTTCTAAATTGGAATTAGGCACATACATGCCTAGTTTTACAACTCTCAGCAAAGTTTTAAAGGCTCTTGACCTTAATATAGAAGATGTCGGATTAAATTTAGAAAATGTACCAGTAAACGACAACCCTTTTTATATTAAATCAATGCAGATACTTAATAGTGCAAATGATGAAGAGCTGGAATTTTATTATAGTTTATTGAAAACAGCTCAAAAAGGTGCTGATATTTTTAAGGGATAATAATCCTTTATTCAATTATATTATATAGGACACATTGTTAAATTTCATTAAGTATATTAGCAATTTCAATACTTTTACTCCGTCGTGTTAGGAGGATATTCCATGTAATATTCTTCTTCATCAATCTTTGTAAAGGTTACATATCGATTACCATATCTATCTAAATCCTCAAGGGATACTGGTGCACCCAATGGCACACCTAATTTATTTCTGAAATATTCACCCAATTCACTATTGTTATTAGGGGTATGAATAGCTTTATCCCCGTCTTGTGCAACAACACATATAAAAGGGAAACCGTCTTCTGTTAGCACGGAGAATTGTTCCCCTCTTGGTGGGAAAAAACCTGAATGAGCAATTTTGCTTGGTATTAATATGTATGCTTGATTTGGTTCTCTTTTGCCTCGTTGTCCCCAGTTTAGACCACCATGTATTTGAACTCTATTATCTCTCTCTGAAAATAAAGGTAACTTAACACTGTTGGATGTATCAATTGCTGTAATATCTTCTTGAGTTTCACTTTGACGCAAATATGTTCTCTGTTGTTTTAATGGCTCAACGGTCATTGTATGAGCTTCGTCACAAGTGCAATATACTGAATTATCAATTTTTGAAGTGTAATATTCATAGGCTTCTGTAGGATTGCACACGCAGGCAATTTCATCTTGGGGGCGTTTAAAACCCGTTAATGTATAGTTTGCAGTTGCTAGGAATGCTTGCATAGGTTCGCCATTCTTGAGCCAAGTATATAACTTTGTATGGATTGGAAATGAATTTGAGTTAATGTATGAGCACTCAAAAGAACCACCTTTTTCATTTACCAATTTAATAAAGTTTTCATGGTGTGGTCTTGAAATACCATTTGGAGTCATTCCTATAATCAACTTGATATTTGTGTCTTCAATTTTATAAGTTTCTTTAACAGCCTCTAAATGGTGTGCAACCATAGAAGGAGTGGCAAAACCAGATACGATACATAAGGTATCATAATTTTGAGCTGGTTTTACTAAAATTTCATCAAATAGTCTATCCTTAAGAATAATTGAAGACACTACACCTTAGCCTCCATTGTTTCGTATTCATTACCTGCAATAGAGTTGAGTAATGCTTCAAATATGACTTTTATCCCTTTTGGAGGAACAGCCATACCTATTTGTTTTCTTACGCTTTCTTTTGAACCATTAAACACATAATCATCTGTAAATGTTTGGAGTCGTGCTCTTTCTCTATTGGTTAATGCTCTATTTTCTTTATAATGATATACATGTGTTCCTCCACCACCACTGCCAGTTATAGTATAAGAGGGTTCGTCTGCCTTTAATCTCTTATATATCTGACTTATCTTAGCACCTTTAACATTTAATTTTAAATGCTCTGGAAGATTTGCAGTAAAGGCATTTTCACCCTCTTTAATATGTTTCAATCTTTCCACTACAACAGGAGATTGAGCTGTTATTTCATTATTAGTAGCACTATTTGGAATGTTGCTCAATGCTGTTTTTACTGAGTTATCAATATTTGAATATGGTTGTGTAGACGGAACCTTATAAACAACATTTACATCATTTCTGATACCCACAATAATTACACGATGTCGTTTTTGAGGAATACCATAGTCTTCAAAGTGGTATAAATTAGGATATAGTGTATATCCAGCTTCACAAAAAGCATCAAGAATTTTATTAAATGCACTACCGTCATTTGCATTTCTAAGTCCACTGACATTTTCTGCAACAAAATATTTGGGTTTAAAAGTATTAAGAGCTTCAACACAATATTCATAAAGTCTGCCAAAAGCTCCATGAAGCCCTTTTTGTTCCCCAACTGTACTAAAATCATTACATGGAAAACCAAATGTAAGACAATCTATTTCACCATATTTAAGGAGTTTTTTAAAATCTAACTTTCTTATATCTTCACATATTATTGCTTTAGGATGAAGATTATTATTATATGTTTCGCAGGAGTCTCTGTCATAATCTGTAGCCCAGATATGTTCTATTTTTAACCCGGAAACATCTGCAAGAGAAGCCCCTAATCCAATTCCACCTGGACCGCAAAATAACTCTGCAAGCTTAATAGTTTTAACTTTATTACCTATTTCTTGCCTTTCATTATCTTTAACACAAGTTTGCATTCCAACTCCTCCTTAATGTAAAGGTTAACACAAATATGATTAGTACGCAAAAAACATTTAAGTTGTAACATTTCTTATTAAAATAACTTTGTTATATAATAAAATCATGGATAATTTGACGAAAGAACAGCGGAAAAAGAATATGCGTGCTATTCAAAGCAGGGGGACTAAGATAGAAGTTTTGGTATGTAAAGCTTTGTGGAATAATGGTATTAGATATAGAAAAAATGTAAAAACTCTGCCAGGGAAACCTGATATAGCAATAAAGAAATCTAAAATAGTAATTTTTCTAGATTCGTGTTTTTGGCATAAATGTCCATTACATTTTAAGCGTCCAAAATCAAATCTTGATTACTGGGATAAAAAAATAGCTAGAAATGTAGAAAGAGATAAAGAAGTGAATAATTTTTATATAGAAAATAGCTGGCATATTTTAAGAATTTGGGAACATCAGTTAAATAATAAAGAAGAAATTGAACATACCATTAAAGATATTATTGATTTTATACGAAAATATCAATAGACATCTTTTTATTAAGTATTCAGCCAATATATACACCATATCCCGACAAAGTTGACGATTTTGGACTCAGGATGTAAAATAGACATATAAATTAAATAAAAATTTAAACAAAAATCTCATAAAGAGTTGTGGGAGGGACAAGCCCGATGAACACACAGCAACCTACATATATATGCAAGGTGCTACAGCTTGAACGATGGGTGAGTAAATTTAATTAAAAAAGTTTTTGATTTAAACCCATCGTTGCGATGGGTTTTTCTATTGCTTCTTTTTATGGGTAAAAAACGATAAAAGGACGCAGAGTGACTCAACAGCAAAAGAATACAAACATATATAATATTAAGATTGCTGATTTGAGCTGCGCTTCTAAATTAATTTTAAGTGATTCAGATGAGAAGAAAGTTCAGAGATTTTTTAAAGACACGCAATTTTATTATCCATATCAACTTTATATAAGTATAGATATGAATATAGCAGATGCATTAACTAAAAATTTTAAAACTCCACATGAAATGAAAAAAGTTCTCAAAACACATGAGGACTGTATAAGGTTTTTAGAAGAACTTATTTGGAGAGGTGAACCAATTCACCCAGATTATCCAACTTATAAAGTATATAAATGTAGAGACGGATGGTATAAATGTAAAGAGAATGGTGCTGAGTTTAATGTCCTTAAAGGAACATTATTTCAAGGAACAAAAATAGATTTAACTATATGGTTTGAAGTGATTTTAAGTTTAAATATAAATAAAGGTGGTGTTTCTGCAAAGGCTCTGGCAAGAACATATGGATTCACATATATGACGGCATGGCATATGTTACAGAAAATAAGAAATGCTATGGGATTTGAAAATCACCAACAATTAAGTAAAAAAGTTGAGGGAGATGAATATTATGCTGGTGATTTGCATAAAAATATGCATGGTAACAAAAGGTGGGAAGCAAAGCAAAAAACTAATCAAGGTAAGAAACTGCTTCAAGGATTTGTAGAACGGGGAGGGAATGCTGTTATTAATGTAATTCCAGACAGAACAGAAAATACTGTTATTGCTGGTATTCTTAAATATGTTAGACTCGGTTCAACAGTATATACTGATGATTATCAAGGTTATAACAAACTACCACCTATATATAAGCGTGGTGTTGTAGTGCATAGTGACAAAATTTATGTTAATAAGGACAATAAAGATATTCATACAAATACAGTGGAGAATTTATGGTCACGCTTTAAGCAAACAGAAAATACATATATTAAGATTTCTCACAAGCATGTACAAAATTATGCAAATGAAGTAGTTTTCAGGTATAATACAACCAAAGCTAAAATGAATTCTGTTGATGCAACTATTTGGCTTTTGCAAAACATACAAGGAACCAAAATTACCTGGAGACAAATCAGAGATGCAAAATATACACGATATAATCGAAATAAAACGAGGGCTGCATAAAATATGTGGTAGAGATTTAGTAAATATAATTGCAGATTTAGATAATTGTGAGAATTTTTACCGTGAAATATTTCAGATTTATAATGTTGTGTACAATACTGAAACTCTAAGCCAAAAAGAGAGTTTTATTGATGCAGTTACAAAATATTTTATTTTAGACAGATTGCCAGAAGGTAGTTTATCTTTTGAAGAAGATAAGTACATAGCTAATAATAAAAAAGAAATAAAAAAGCTTTTAGAGAATATTATCAATGATTTTTTTATCATTCGTGAAACTTATGAATCAAATGATTTTAAGAAAAAATATGCAGAGCATTTTAATGAAGAAGTAAAAGATTTTAGCAAAGAAATCTCTGAAAATAGAGATGATTCTTTATCAGATTTTGCTAAATTAATTCAAAATGTATATAAAAATTCTAAGGATAAAAATAGCGATTATTAAGATAAATTAACAATTATAAAGGTTTAGTGGATTTTGCTATATATGTACCGATTTTTCCCGCTTGCACTTTTTTATTTCTGTTGTATCATATAATTAGTCGAAATTAAATTTAATCAAGTTTGGAATCTTGAGAAAAGGAAAGAGGTTAAAAATGAAACAGGGAATTCATCCGGATTATAAGAAAACAGTTATCAAATGTGTTTGCGGTAACGAAATTGAAACAGGTTCAATTAACGATAATATTACAGTTGAAATCTGCAACAACTGCCACCCGTTCTATACAGGACAGCAGAAAATACTTGACTCTGAAGGTCGTGTTGAAAGATTTAACAAACGTTACGGAAACAAAAAATAGTTTCATTATATTTACAAAAATAAGCACCTTTAAAGGTGCTTATTTTTTTTAATTTATGTTAAAATTATTATATAAGTAAGAAAGGAGCAATTATGAAAAGGTTATTTAATTATATAACGCGGGGGGGGGGGG
>ULKF01011758.1_pt1 | contig 15584 bp, 9 predicted proteins | sample 1951071 | NCBI WGS metagenome assembly ULKF01 (sample SAMEA4835492, study PRJEB28245) | human gut metagenome | biome: gut microbiome; material: fecal sample | place: Denmark | collected 2008
TCCGATTGTCGTCGGGATAAGGCAGACAAACAACGATAAGAAAGATGCTATTGTAATAACGGTTCCTGTATAGTCGGCAAACGGTTTAAGGGTTACACATACGATTAGGAATACCAATGTGAAGCCGGCTAAAAGGATTGTCAGCGCAATTTCGTTAGGAGTTTTTTGTCTGGAAGCGCCTTCGACGAGAGCAATCATTTTGTCCAAGAAACTTTCTCCCGGTTGTTGTGTGACAAGCACTTCGATACGATCCGAAAGGACTTTTGTTCCACCGGTCACTGAACTTTTGTCACCACCGGCTTCTCGAATTACAGGAGCACTTTCTCCGGTAATCGCACTTTCGTCGATAGAAGCCAATCCGTTTATGATTTCACCATCGGCTGGTATGGTATCACCTGCTTCACAGATAAATACATCACCTTTTTTCAGTTGAGAGCTACTTGTCGTTTTTATTTGTCCATTGACAAGTAGTTTTGCCGGAGTTTCTTCGCGGGTTTTTCTCAAACTATCGGCCTGTGCTTTGCCTCGGGCCTCAGCGATAGCTTCGGCGAAGTTGGCGAATAATAGTGTGATAAACAAGATAACAAAAACCCATGCATTGTACACGAATGAACCTTGAGCGTTGTCAAAGATGGAATAAATCATCACAAGGAACATAATGGCTGTACAAACTTCTACCGTGAACATGATGGGGTTTTTCACCATGATTCGGGGATTCAATTTAACGAATGATTGTTTTAAGCTCGTTAAAACTTGCTCTTTTTCAAACAAAGAAGCTGATTTATTATTTTTCATATCTATCGTTCTGTTATTATAAGCTGAAATGTTCTGCAATAGTACTTAATGCTTGAACCGGGAAGAATGACAGAGCTGCAACGATAAAGATGACAGCGAAGGTCATGACACCGAAAGTAATGGTATCGGTTTTTAAGGTTCCTGCACTTTCTGGTACATATTTCTTGTTGGCCAATAATCCTGCAATGGCAACTTGTCCTACGATGGGAAGGTATCGGCTGAGTATCAATACTATACCGCAAGAGTAGTTCCAGAACCATGTATTATCGCCCAAACCTTCGAACCCGGAACCATTATTGGCGGCACAGGAAGTAAATTCATAAAGCATTTCGCTTAGTCCGTGGAATCCCGGGTTATTCAACCAACCGCCTTCGTTTTCGACAAAGGAAGGTGCATGAACATATAAATAGGCCGCTAATGAGGTTCCTACTAAGATGACAAATGGGTGTAACAAGGCAACGATCGTAGCGATTTTCATTTCTCGAGCTTCTATTTTTTTGCCGAGGAATTCGGGGGTACGACCAACCATCAATCCACTGATAAATACGGCGATAATGATAAAAGTAAAGTAGTTCATCCAACCTACACCTACACCACCGAACCATGTATTGATTTGCATGTTCAGCATTTCGATCATGCCAGAGAGAGGCATGGTAGAGTCATGCATACCGTTTACAGAGCCGTTGGAAGTAACGGTGGTTGTCACGCTCCAAAGCGCCGTAGCAGCAGAACCCAGTCGGACTTCTTTTCCTTCCATAGCACCGTTGTCTTGTGCTATACCCATTGCGTCGATGCGCGGGTTGCCACCTGTTTCTTGGGATACATTTATCCATACCCCGGCTAAGTAAGCAAATAGCATTACTCCGAAAATACTGTATGCTAATTTCTTTCGTTTAAGGTAAAACCCAAAAGCGAATACCATAGCCATAGGTAAAATCAATATGGCCCAACATTCTATCATATTAGTGAGATAGGTAGGATTTTCAAGAGGGTGCGATGAATTTACTCCGAAGTATCCACCTCCGTTCGTACCTAATTGTTTGATGGGAACTATCGCCGCAGTAGGACCTTGCGATACATATTGTGTTTGTCCTTCTATTGTAGTCACTTCCATCTTTCCGTCAAAGCCCATAGGGGTCCCTTCTATAATCAGTATGAATCCGATAACGAGGCAAATAGGAAGTAAAACACGGGTACAGCTCCTTACTAAGAAGTACCAGAAGTTTCCAATTGTTTTGGTCGTTGTAGCGGCCAATGCCTTCATGATACCCGCCATTGCCGCCATACCGGTTGCAGCGGTGATGAATTGGAACAGCATGATAACGAATAACTGGGTGAGATAGCTTAGCCCACTCTCTCCGCTATAATGTTGTAAGTTACAATTCACGAGGAAGCTGATACATGTGTTGAATGCCTGATGAACAGACTGTCCTAAATTGCCGTCTGGATTTAGGGGCAGTACTCCCTGAGAAACTAACAATATCATTCCCCAGAAAAACCAAAAGAGGTTTATCACGAGCAATGCTTTCAGGAATTGTTTCCAGTTCATCTCTTCTGTTGGATCGACACCTCCCAGTTTGTACATGATTTTTTCGATGGGAGTCATGAAGTCCGACCAAACTTTCTCACCTTTGAAAACCTTTGAAATGTATTTCCCGATGGGGTAGGCGAGTACGACCATCAGGACAATTTGTGCAATAACACCTAATATCTCTGTATTCATTGTGTTTAATCTTTATAAATGACTAAAACTTTTCGGGTTTTACTAATACATACATCAGATACCCGAACATAATTACGCTGATAATAAATAATGCAGTGTACATGTTAAATCTCCTTTTAATTAAATTTTTTCAAACCAGTCTATGCACTTATAGAAGAGCCAGAAACAGGCAATTCCACTGAGTATACAAACTCCAAAACCTAATGCGTCAAATTCCATGTTACATTTTTTTTAAGTGAATACTAAATTATTTTTTTTCGGTTTGGGGTATGCCAAAGTTGTGCCAATATTGTTTTTGAATATTTTAATTGGTTCATAATTAGTATTATAAATGAAAAGGGAGTATCTGTTCACCAGATGCTCCCTTTTCATTTTGGTAGGGTTGTGTATTATTTTGAAAAAAATTAGAGTTTATATTCTTCTATTTTTCGATATAAAGTGGTAAGTCCTATTTTTAGGAGTTTTGCAGCTTCGGTTTTATTACCGTTTGTATAGTCCAGTACTCGGGCGATGTGGCGTTTTTCCATAGCCGATAATTCGAAACCACTATTATTACTACTTTTTTCCTTAAAAGTTGCATTTTGTATTTCTATGGGTAAATCTTCGGGGTGTAACTCATCACTTTCACAAACAATAAGACTTCTTTCGATAACGTTTCTGAGTTCACGCACATTGCCTTTCCATTCTTGTTGTTCGAGCATGTCGATGAATGCTTTGGAAACCGTTTTCGAGGAATGGGTCATTTTTTCGGATAAGGATTGTACAAATGCTTCGGTTAGAAGTCTAATATCTCCCGGACGTTCTCTCAAAGGCGGTAAATGTATTTGGAAAACCGACAGCCGATAAAACAAATCCTCCCTGAAATGCCCTGCATTTATTTCTTCCGGCAAGTTTCGGTTGGTTGCTGCAATAATACGAACATTTACAGATGTCGGTTTGGTTTCACCTATTTTGATATATTCTCCGGTTTCTAATACTCGAAGCAACTTGGCTTGCAACTCTATCGCCATTTCTCCGATTTCATCTAAAAATATCGTTCCGTTGTGAGCCTCTTCGAAAAGTCCCTTTTTGTCTTTCAAGGCTCCGGTAAAGGAGCCTGCTTTATGTCCGAATATTTCGCTTTCCAAGAGTTCTTTGCTAAATGCCGAACAATTTATTGCAACGAAATTTCCTTTATTTCGTTTGCTCTCGTGGTGAATCGCTTGGGCGAAAACTTCCTTTCCTGTACCGGTCTCTCCGGTTAAAAGAACCGGTACATCGGTTGATGCCACTTTTCGTGCCAACGCGATAGCTTCCAGCAAAGGCTTTGACTGACCAAGAATAGAATTGAATGAATATTGCTGAAAGGTTTCTTTTTCGGGACGATTTTTTACTCCGTTAGTTCGAGCTTTTTCCATAGCCCGACTAATCAGAGGAATAATTTTGTTATTGTCGTCACCTTTGGTTATGTAGTCGAAGGCTCCGTTTTTTATGGCTTGTACCCCGTCGGGTATATTTCCGTGGGCTGTTAATAAAATGATTTCCGATTCGGGCGATATTTTTTTAATTGTTTTTATGAAATCTACACCATTCCCGTCGGGGAGAAAAACATCGCATAAGACAACATTGGGAGAATACTCCATTTGTTTTACTGCCGCTTTACAGTCTCCTGCCTGTAAAACTTCATATCCTTCCAGCCCTAAAATGCGGGCTAATAACTGTCTTATCTGTGGTTCATCGTCGATGATTAGAACCTTATTTATAATATTCTCATTCTTACTCATGCGTGCAAAGATAGGATATATTTTTGTTCCGAAAAAGCAGATACAGAAAAGGCGAGACATTGCATGTTCCCGCCTTTATAGTTTATGGAAGATTTATTAAAGAGCAATTTTAAATGTCGGACCGTACCCTTCTATGGAGATGAAATATATGCCATGAGGGAATCCTTCTATACTGAGAACCGTTGTTTCGTGTTCGGCTGAAATTTGTCGGCTCAAAATGCCTTGATCGGTATATATCGAAATCAATTTTCCAGTTTGAATGCCGTCAATTTGGATTGCGTTATTGTGTCTGACAATAGAAATATTTTTATGAATATTGGTTATGGCCGAGGAGGTAGATAGATTGACCGAGAAAGCATCGGAAAATGCAGTTTCCATAAACGAATGTGCCTTTACACGTACAGTGTAATCTTTTTTATCGAGATTAGAGAAACTGGCCTTCTTTTCGGTAAGTCTGGTTTTCGTGTCGACAACTTGTCCATTGGCAGATAATTCGACACTCCATGTGTTACCGTCGGTTCCGTCCCATAAAATGTCGAATGAATTTTCGGTTTGATTTTCTGTCCGTAGATTCGTAGGTATCTGCGCTACTGTTTCCCAACTGTAATCGGTATCGATAGCGCCCATACACCATGCTTGATTCCCTTCGGGCTCTGCTAAGTTGGCCGTGTGGTCTCCATTACCTTCTGCGAAATTGAAATTTTTAATCAGTCCTGTCGCGGACGGTTCTACTTGTTTCTGATAATTATTTTTTATTTCTTCTGCTGTGCGGGCTACACTCCAAAGTCGAAAGTCTGCCATTTTGCAATTGCAAGGATTGCCCCACGGAGCAGTTCCCAAAAAAAGAGGCTTTCCATCGGCTTCCGTATTATATCCTGTTGTATTCTCCTGTGTTCCGGCTACTTCACCGTTAACATAGACAATCATCTGACTTCCGTCGGCGACACAAGCGATGTGAGTCCAGTTCTCTTTCCAAGAAGTAGGATCGATCCATATAGATGCTCCGTCCAACTGAAATTTAAACCACCCGTCGAATCCTAATGCAAATCCCTTGTCGTTGTGCATATTGCTGGCGAAAAATCCGGTACTATTGTCTATATATAACCATGTTTCTAAAGTCATTTGATTAGACCCGATTGTCGTTTCCAACGCATTCATACCGGCAGCCGATGTTTTGAAAGAAATAGCTCCGATGTCCGCTTTTGTAGGCATAGCTGCAAAAAGACAGGCTGTTATTAAACCTGCGATTTTGAATGAAGTAATTATTTTCATAGATTTGAAATTTAAATGATTAAAGAATTATTTACTAAGAATTTCTAAAATGGATTTTCTGAATTTTTCTATTTCTGCGTTGTTTTTCGAGTATTTTTCGGGCGATTGGTATATAGATTGGAAAAGGGTTTCGCTTTTGGCTCTTCCTATTTTCTTTTCGAGCTTGGCAAGGTATTCATAGTCTTCCATACTGTCTCTCCAACGTTCCATTCGTATCGATACTACGGGGCTTGTGCTGTTGAAATATTGGCCGGGGTAAATCAGCACACCGTCGCCCTCGGGGAGGTCTTTGCGAAAAGCCAATGTGTCGGATTCGGCATAGGCATTGACTGCCCAATATAGGAATCCGGTGGTACGCTCTTTCCAGCTGCGCCATAATACAGCTCGATGCTGATATCCGTCCATCGTGAGTAATAAATTGGGTTGCTCTTCTCCGGGTCCCATGCAGACATAAGTCCACCATTCTTCATTGCCTCGGAGAAGAGAACGGCATGTGTCTGCGTTGGCTTCGTTCGCTTGTAAAGCCCAAGCGCTCATACTGAAAATTTGAGTGTCTCCTCGCCAAAGGTCGAATACGGAAAACAACCGGTCTTTGTATTTCCCGTCTTTTGGTCCGCAGTAAAAGGTCGTGAGGACTTTTGCTTCGGGCATGAGCTTGTGTATTTCTTGGGAATATTGACCGATGAGGTGATATTCTTTCATATAAGTAGGTTCGTCCCATAAGTAGAAGTAGGATTTATCGAGTAAATCGGTTTGTTTTAATTGCTGTAATAAGCTGTCCAATTCGTTGTGTGACAGAGAGTGGTAGGGGACAGCGAACCGATTGAATCGTTTGTCCGATAGGAAAGGAACCGTTCGCTTGTCGTTCCATTTCCACGGAGATGAAGATGCTTCATGTTTCATGCTGTTGGCCAACCATGTGGAGAAATAGGGGTTCATGCGATAATCAAGGCATAATTCTGCCCATTCCAGTTTGTTTTGCAAAGTTTGTTCTTTCGAAGCCGAGTCGATGAGATTCTTTTCTATGATCCCGAATGCTGCTGGTAGCGAAGGTGTCGAGGGTAATGCCGTGTCGTACACTTGCAGATCGATTTTTATTTTTTGCCGTTTTCCGTTACCATCGATCGAAATTTGTTCTTCGTATTTCCCCGGTCGGGTCGACTCGGCCGTATGGAATGTAATCCATAGTTTAGCGATAGAGTCGTTTAAAGTAACTTGTTCTCCATCTATGGGGACTAAGGCATCGTCGAATCCATATACCGATTTGATTTGCCGACAACTATATCGGATAGAATTGTCGGCATTTTCGTTTCGATGTATTTTATAGGTCTCTCCCGGACAGCCTTTGAAAACGATTTGGATATGTTCCGCTTCATTTTTAGCGAGGAATAACGTGCCGGAATTTCGAGGTTGAACTTTATAAAAATCAGATGCTTTGTCGGTCGAAGGTATAAGGTAACATTCGATTGTTTGTTGACAAGAGATTAAAAAGAATGTACAGCTTATGATGAGAAGCCGATAGAAAAGGTGATGTTGCATATCGAAATATTTATTCTGTGATGTTTTCAATTAAATTTTTACGTAGAGCCAATGCGTATTTGCTTTGATCTGTGTAGTTCGAGGGACTCTTATAAACGTTGTTGAGAAGAGATAAGGCGGCCGATCGTCCGAGTTTTTTTTCGTACAAGACCAGCATGTCGTAATCTTCGGCTCCATCGCGCCATCGTTCCAACCGGACAGAGGTACAAATTTTGTTTGTGCCGAACGATTCACCGGGATAGATGAGTATCCCGTCTCCTTCGGGCAGTTCAGGGCGAGGTCTGAGGGGATAAACGCTGGCGAATCCGTTGACGACCCAATATAGGAATCCGGAATTTTGTTCTTTATAATTACGCCACATGGTCGCCCTGTTACCGATAGCGGTAGAATTTGAAGCAAGCCCCGGAGTGTTAGACATGCACACGTAGCTCCACCATTCTTGTCCTGATTTTAATTTGGCTTTGCATTGCTTCGAGCGATTTTCATTATCCTGCAACGCCCATACGCCAGTACAATAAATAGATGTCGCTCCATTTAGAATGTCGAATACGGCGAATAAATCGTCTTTGTGTTCTCCGTCGGTAGGGCCGCAATAGAATGTAGTGAGCACTTTGGCTTCCGGTGCATATCGATGAATGCGATCCGAAAGAGTTTTGATTTGTTCATATTCGTTGGTCTTTGTAGGTTCGTCCCATACATAAAAAAATGCTTTGTTTAGCAATCCGGTTTCGCGAGCTTTATTCAGCATTATCTCTAACTCATCGTCGGATAACCCATGCGATGGCAAGGCAATACGGCTAAAACGTTTGTCTGCCAAGTATTCCCAAGTGCGATCGTCATTCCATGCGTATGGCGAGGAGAAACATTCGGTTTTCATCGTTCCGCTCAGCCATGTGGAAAAGTAGGGCGATATGCGATATTCCAATAAAAGATCCGAAGCTGCTTTGCGCTTTTCTATTTTTTGTTCTTCCGATAGACCGGTGAATATGAAATTTTGAGGGTTGATTCCGAATACCGAGGCAATAGATGGAGTTTCTGGCAAAGAGGCGTTAACGACATTAATCGATATAGCTACGGCATATTCTTTGTCATCGGTTTTGAATCGTATGATTTCTTTATGTCGTTTAGCCTCGGCTTCGGACTTGACTTTAAAAGTGAGCCAAGCTCGCACTACTTTGTCGTCGGGTTCTATTTCGTTATCGCAAGGAATCAGAACATCGTATTTCCCGTTGAAAGCTTCCAGTTTCCGACATTGAAATTCAATGGCATCGTTGTTACCGATACGTTCTATTTTCAGCCTTTTTTTACTATCGGTTTGTATAACGAGCTGTACACTTTCGTATTCGTTACGAACCATATTTATATCGTATCGGTTTTCTGGATCCGAGTTGGAATAATTTTCTATGTTATCCAGACTGTTTAATAGCCAAGTATTGGTCGCTACGGAGGGAACGTCGTTGTCCGAATTTTCTTTTTCACCCGGCCCGTCGTCTTTACAGGCGGCAAGTAAAAACGAGAATAGTATTATATAATAAAAATGTGATGATTTCATACCTACAAGACTATTTAGTTAGTTTAATCAGTTTTACGCCATGCGCAGGAACAGAAAACGAGACTGAGTTATTTTTGATTTCCATTGATTCGTTTTTCCACAAATCGGTGATGTGACCGTCTCCGATATAATTTATGGTTTGTAGTGGAAAGGTGTAAGATTCTATATCTTTATCGGTAGTGTTAAATATGGCGATATAGTGGGTCAATTCGTCTTCGCTTTGAGCATACCAAGCGATTATTCCATTTCGATCGAACAATTCTTTATTTCCTTTGGAATATTGATTGATGTCAAGTACCTCTTTATTTGTAATCAAGTTTAGCGTGAAATCGTCTATTTCGGGTAGATTACAGCCAATCATCAGAGGGGATCTAAACATGGCCCATAGTGTGAGCATTGTGTATTGTTCGTCTGGTGTAAAATTACTCATTCGGGGAGTCCCTCTCATGGCTCTTTGTGCCATTGGGCCTATGGGGAGCATATCGGCGTCGGGCCAGTGCCCTTTACAAATATACTTTTGCCATTTCCGGCAAAGTGGAAATTGTTCTTTCAGAGCCTCCCAGTCGTCCCAGAAGTCTTCGGAAATGCGCCATAGTTGGGCTACGCTTTGCAAATGTTTTATGTTCTCGACAGGGGCAGGGCCGGGAGAAAGGCTCAGGACAAAGGGCCTTTTTCTTTTTCTTGCGGCTTTGGTTATCGCTTCTATTTCGTCGTGTGCATAAATGGGAGATAGTAAATCGTCGGCCTTTACATAGTCTATTCCCCATGAATCATAAAGTTCGAAAAGCGAGTCGTAGTATTCCTGAGCTCCGGGCTTACTCATGTCTATCCCATAAAATCCGAAATACCATTTGCATCGAGAATCGGTATTGACAATGTCTCGTGCTCGATATGATGTCCCTTTTATGGGCGTATTAGCTTCGACCGCTTGAATGGGAATACCTCTCATGATGTGTATACCCAATTTTAAGCCTCTGCTATGCAGATAATCGGCGAGAGGTTTCAACCCTTCTCCGTTTTTTGCAGATGGGAATTTTTCCGTATCGACGATGAGGCGTCCGAATTTGTCGATGATTTGATGTGGCGTTGACGATTCATATTGCTCCAAAGTCTCCATGCCGGGCGCATACCAACCGGCATCGATAACAATGTATTCCCAACCGTATTTTTTCAGATTTTCGGCCATGAAGTCGGCATTGGCTTTAACTTCGTCTTCTGTTACAGAAGTTCCAAAGCATATCCAGCTGTTCCAACCCATCGGTGGGCGTTCGGCTAATATTGCGGTGGATTCCGGTTGGTTGGTTTTGTTGTCGTTGGTGCAATTAGAACAAAGTAGGAGTATGAGTAGCCCTATTGCAATTGAGGTTTTGATGTTCATGATATTCAGTTATCGGGGTTAGGATAAGTATGTTATACGTTATTGCCGAAGGATCCGGCAATAACGTATAGCAATAGTTTAATCTAATACGCAGCGGACACTATATCCTCTGTTCCTGTCGTAAGGATAAAGGGCGGCTCCTGAATCGTTAAGTGTGAATCCGTATGTTACTCCCTGATTGGGGAAGTTTACGGGATCGGGATTCCACGGGTACACATCTCCGTCTTTGGGAGCTGTCGAGGTCCAGAAATAGGTATTGGCAAAGGCTTCTATTACATCGTTTTCAGGTATGCTCCAAATGTATCCAGTCCCAGCCATATTGAATCCGATAGAGTTCATACCGACATCTCCGGCATTAGGATCCCAATAGCTTTTTTCTTTTAATATGGTGGCGGGCATAGTGGGGTCACCGCAAGCATTGATTAAGAAGTCCCATTCAGTTTTAGTCGGTATGTGCCAACCTTCGGGCGCTATACCTTGAATTTTTTCACCTTCTTCTGCTCCACGAGTGCCCCGCATGGTGGCGGGCCATGTGTAATACCCTCCGAAAACTTTTGTCCAAGATTCGTCTTCTCCTTCTTGGGGAGTATAGAATTTTACATCATTTTCTCCAAGAGGAGTTCCGTCGGAATAGGTCGTCGCTCTTAAATTGTCGGCCAACCATACGGCATAATCTTCGGATATAGGATCGAAAACACGACATACGCGATATTCTTCGTTGTCACGAGGATCGATGAAAGGTTTATAAAAACGGAACAATTTCATGCTGCGAATTTCGCTGCGGGACAAGGTTCCTTCGTTTTCACTTTCGACCGCCCAATATAATTCACCTCTTTTGTATTCGCCTACGCCCAGTTTACCGAGTAAGTCGTCGAGGTCTTGATGGGTGAGAGATGTGTACATTTCGGTTCCGATATCAATTCTCTCGATGTTGTTCATCTCTTCATCGAGGCTGAATATAAGAGCGTATGTAGCTCCTTCTTTATCGCTTTCCCATTCGAATTTCAGTTTTCGTGTGGGATTTTCGTACAAAAGATCAAACTCTTCCAAATCGTCGGGCGCGTATAGTGTAATGTTGCTCTCTTGCCCTTTGGGGTCATCGTCATTGTTGTCTTCGGAACATGAGGTCGTAGCAATGAGTAGTGTTGCTGCTAAATAAAAAAGTGATTTTTTCATTGTAATTGTGTTTTTAGGGTTGATGAATTATTTAGTGATTTGTATAGTACCGATTTGTAGCCAGTCGTTTATGAATTTCCCGTTTTTTACGGCAAGATTCAATCCCGGTTTTTGATTTTGGGTATCGTCTGTAATGGCAACTGCCAATATGTATTGTCCGGCTGGGACAATTAAAGATTCGCTGGTTTTATACGTTTTATCGGTTCCTTTTATCCATGCCGACGGTTCTGCGTTTTCATCGGTGATCCGTTGTTTTATTTCATGGCTTTCGGGATCGAGTAGGGCAAATGAAACTTTATATTTATAGTTCCATCTTTTGTTATTGTTGGGACATACGCCTACCCCGCTATTTCGCCATGTATGCTTTATGGATAATGTATTTCCCATTTGTACCGATGCTGGATATTCTATTTGGATAGGGGTTAATCTGTATCCACCGTTACTAATGAAGTCTTTTACCAAATCTTTGGCGTGGGTTATCCAACCTCTGGTTTCGGTAGCCTCTCTCAAATCGAGTGTATTGGCATGTCCTCGTATAGCGTCTTTATAAGCCTGAGTATAAAAGTCGGACCATGATTTGAATTTGTCGGCATAAAGCGGATCGGTGTTCCACGGTTGATAGCTGTCGGAATTTCCTCCCCAATAGCAGCCTTCGGCTATGAATGCTTTTTGTGGGAAAAGCGAGTTGATGATATTGACTTCTGCATCTTGGAACCAATAACTGCCGATTCCGTCACGGCGAGTCAAAAAATCGTGTTTGTCGATAGCCAATCGTTTTTCATATTCGAATCCTATTTCTGTTCCAAAGTTCACGACAAGCAAAACATTTTTGAAATTCTCGGCATATAGGTCTGTAATCCATTGATACACTTTGAATTTATTATTGTTGTTCAAATATTGTACGTGATGCCCTTCACCCCACCAGCCTAAATTGTAAGCGTCGATAAAATCTACTTGTTCGGGATTGTCGAATTCTTTGGCGAAAGCACGGATAAAATTCCCGAATTTTTCCTGAAAGACGGGGTCGTCGGCATAGGGAGTCCAGTTGTTGTTTTCATTTGCAGGGTCCCAGAGCTTATGGACTGCATAACCTTTGGCTCCGGCCTCTCTTACGAAGTCGGGAGTACCGTTATGAATATTGTCTTGTCCGTCGATGTAAACTCTGAATGCCAATTTCAATCCTCGGTCAAGGGCGCCTTGAATGAGCGCTTTGAAATTCTCGTCATGTTCCCATGCGTATTTACCTTCTTCTGGTTCGAGCTCAGACCATCGGGAACGCCAATAGAAAATAGAAGCATATTTTTCTGCTGCGGCTCCCTGTTGATTCCAATAGGTATTCGCTTGTGCGACGTAGTCGTTTGCATCGTCGTATAAAGTCCAACCCGATGCTGGATTGCGGATAAGTGTATTTAGGTCGGGTTCGAACGAGATTATTTCATCTCCCGATTGTAGATTGTCTCCGCCACTGTTCTTTTCACTGCACGCTGTAAGATTCATGCAGATACAAAATAGGAATAAATTAGGAAACAGATATTTAAAATTTAATTTGTTCATAACTAAAAACCTTCGTTATTTTTAAGATTTGGATTTTCATAAATTACCGATTGTGGTATTGCATATAGAATGTGTTTGGGTTCGGCCATAAGCTTGCCACGAGCAATGGCATTGGATATTAGTTCTCCATGACGAATCAAATCGGGGCGACGCATGCCTTCCCAACAAAACTCCCAACCTCTTTCTTTTAATAGGTGTGCTCTGAATGCATCTTTATCGGTTATATCATTTATCTCTTTTTCGTATTTGCTGCCTTTGTAATTATCGAATGCTCGTTCCCGTATTTCATGAACGAGGTCTTTGGCCTCTTGGGTCGGACCGTATATTTCGTTCAGAGCTTCGGCTCTGGCCAATATTACTTCGGCATATCGGTTTATTACGTATTCGCTGGCATCCCATTGCCCTGTCGTGCTAGGATTTTCTTGGTATTTCATTGGAACAGCACCCGGTTTACCCGTGTATTCAGTACGGCGGTCGACCATCTTTTTTCCATTCCAATAGGTCGCCAACAAAGCATTTCTCCGTTTGTCTTTGGGATCATAGGTGTCGTAAAAATCCCAGGGAACAAGGAACCCTCCCCATTTAGTCAATGCTATTCCGTTTTGCGATACATAATCGGCGGGTAATGCATGTGCGAGGAAACAGTTTCCTAAGCCGCCTTCGGGGAAATTGGGTATTGGGAAAATTACTTCGCTGTTCCTTTGATTCGAAGGAGACCATATTGACATGTAATCTTTTTGCAGGGAGTATTCTCCGTCTTTTATCATGACTTCGGTAATCGAATCTACCCGATTCCACCACATCATAGCTTTGCCTTCGTCGTTTCGATAGTGGCGTTCTTGACCGGCTTCATGCATATAGAGTTTCAACATATACATTTGAGCGATACCTTTGGTCATTCTCCCGTATTCGCTTGCCGCGAGCAGACTGGCCGGTTTCAAATTTTCTTCTGCTTCTTTTAATTCAGTGTCTATGAAGTTGACATACCATTCTATCGAGGGCCGTTCTGGCATATAAGATTGGGCTTTTTGAGGATCGAGGGCTATATCTGGATCGGTAATTAATGGTACTGTTCCGTAGAGATCATATAGATCATATGCCCACATAGCTCTGAGACATCGGACTTCGGCCATATATCTGCGTTTTATTGGAGCGGATATAGATATTTTTCGCATGCGTTCCAGCAGAGAGGTCGCTTTGGTAACAGCGGGAACTAGTCCGGTATAAAATTGCCCTAAATCGGTTGTTTCAGCAGTCCACAGAAAATCGAGTTGTTTGTCCCATACCCAGTTGCAGTCACATTCATCGGTACAACCGATTTGCATAGTTAGTAGAGAACCCCATGCACAATTATAGCGATCCCAGCCTCCGCCACGTAGTTCGTGGTATATCCCGGTGACAGCGGCTTTGACATCGTTTTCGGTAGTCATCACGTTATCGGAGCCAAGTTGATCATAAGTTTCGTTTTCCAAAGAGCACGAATATGCTGCTATGAGAAACAGCGAGGAGAAAAATATATTTTTAGTTTTCATAATTCATATAGGATTAAAAGGTTATGTCCACTCCAAAAGAATAGGTACGTTGATTGGGGTAACCGGCTTTGAAATCGGTTTCCGGGTCATTGCCAGAGTAAGGTGTAATTACGAAGGGATTTGAAACATCTGCAAAAATCCGGGCTCTGGAAAATACTTTCCGTATCCATTTTTGAGGAAGTGTATAACCCAGAGTGATATTTTTACAGCGTATGAACCAAGCGTCTTCCCACAGATAATCAGATGGCTGCGGGTATTGGCTTACGAATCCAGACGGATATTTGCTGTGTGGGTTTTCACTAGACCAACGTTCGGATATTTCTTTCATCATGTTTTGTCCGTTTAGAATAAAACGAATATTGGGAATGGAGAATTTTCCACGCGTGGCGTTGTTGACGATTCGGTCGAACATGCCGTAAAAGAATATATTCAGATCGAAACCTTTGTATTCGAATGTATTTCCAAATCCGATTGAGAAGCCCGGATCGTATGTTCCCAATAATACGATATCCGCTTCATCGATAATCCCGTCCGGGGCATCTGTGTATTGAACGTTTCCGTTTTCATCGGGTATAAGGTTCCCGAAGTCGTCTCGGAGATAACCGTTTACGTCTTTTATTTTATATTCACCGGGCAGCAGGTTGGGCATGGAAGCGGGAGGTGTCTCGTCTATACCCAGAACTCCGTCGGATAGGTATCCGTAGTGAGCTCGAATGGGATCATTCGCTTTTTGCCAAGGGCTTAGTTCGTCTTCGGGATTACGCTCTTTTCAACGGTCTACATATCGGGTGAAATTAAGTTCAGTGTCCCATTTGAATTCTCCTGTAAAATTTCGGCTTTTCAAGGAAATTTCTATACCGGTACTTTGAGTTTTTCCGATGTTGGCGGCTACCGTAGATACTTCCATGAATGATTTTAGCGAGCGGTAACCCAAAAGGTCTTTCACTTCTTTTTTAAAATATTCGAATGTACCACTTAACCGTTGGTTGAAGAATCCGAAATCCAAACCAAAGTTAAATTCGGTTGTTGTTTCCCATTTTAAATCTGGGTTGGCGATTTGCGATTTTGCCGTTCCGGTGTTAATCGAATTGCCAAACACATATTGTTGCCATGCTGCCGTATAGTATTCAAAGGCGTTATTCCCGATTTCACTGTTACCCGTCTGACCTAAACTTATTCTCATTTTTAAGTCGGAGAGGAAGTCGACGTCTTTTAAAAAGTCTTCCTGTTTGATACGCCATGCAAATGCTCCCGACGGGAATATTCCGTATCGATTGTTTTCACCGAATCGGTTTGAGCC